>Ga0265323_10000049_pt1 | contig 64975 bp, 42 predicted proteins | sample 41225metaG_FD_193580 | JGI IMG/M metagenome (GOLD analysis project Ga0265323, IMG submission 193580) | Rhizosphere microbial communities from Carex aquatilis grown in University of Washington, Seatle, WA, United States - 4-12-25 metaG | ecosystem: Host-associated > Plants > Roots > Rhizosphere...
GCGCAAGATTTCCGGCCACGGGCCGGGTGCGGGTTAGCGCCTGGATTTCCCAAAGCTGCGCCCGCTGCCGGTAATATTCCTCGTAGGCCGACAGCGTGTTGACCAACAGCCCCTTTTCGCCGTCAGGACGCAGCCGAGCGTCGGTGTGAAACACCATCCCCTGCTCCGTCCGGCGCGACAGCAATTCCATTAACTCCACGGCCAGCCGTTGCAATTTCGGCAACTCCTTCGTCGGCGCATCGGTGACAAACAGGAGGTCCAGGTCGGAACCGTAATCAATTTCGCACCCGCCCAGTTTGCCCATCCCGATGATAACGAACGGCGGCGTCCGGATTTTGTTTTTGCGCATAACCACTTCCAGCGCGTATTGCAGACAGGCGTCGGCGAGCGCGGAGAGTTCGGCGAGATTTTGCTCAAAATCGGCCAGGCCCAGGATGTCGCGCAGGCCGAGGCGCATCAATTCCGCCTCATGATAGCGGCGCAGCCAGAAAAACTGGTCTTCGTCACCGTGCCCGTGCCGCAAATCCTTCAAAATCTCCGGCGCCATTTTGCGCTGGCGCAGGCGCCCGCCGGCCACAAAATCGTCAATCAAATCCGGATCGCGAATGGCGGCCTCGGCCAGAAATTCGGAACGGTCGAACAGCAACAGCATCAATTCAAACGCCGCCGGGTTGCCGTTCCACATTTCAAATAGCGCCGTGCGCGTGCCGTAAGCCTCAATGAAGCTGTCCAAACGCGTCACCACGCGGTCGGGATCGGACAAAGTAGGACGGGCTTCCAGCCTGTCCCCATCTCTCTTTCCGATTCTCATTTCTGAAGCAGGGACAGGCTGGAAGCCTGTCCTACGTTTTTTTGGACAAAGCGCCAGAAATTTCAGGATCAATTGCCGGGCCAGTTCCGTCGTGTGCGGCGACACATGAACGTAACCCGGGCCTTCAGCGAATTCCTTGAGCAGGCGAAACGCCGTTGCCGGGTCGCGAAACGAATGCGCGGCGAGCAGGTTTTCCCATTCCGCCTCCGCGCCATCGAATTCCGGCGGCAGAATCGCATGCGCTGATTTTGGCGCGTCGGCTTTCAGGAGTTGGGCATAAACGCGCCGCACATTGCCGGTATGCAGTTGCCGCGCGGCCTCAAATTCCGCCAATGACTTGAAACCCATCAACCGCGCCAGCCTCAGTTGCGCCGGGCGGTCGGCGGGTATCGTGTGCGTCTGCTGATTTTCCTCCATCTGCAGGCGATGCTCGACGTCGCGGAGAAACCGGTAGGCCGCGTCGAGTTGTTGCGCTTCCGCTTCCGCCAGCAATTTGTATCGCGCGAGTTTGGCCACGCACGGCAGCGTTTGCGCGGTCTGGAGAAAGGGCAGTTTCCCGGCATGCAGGATTTGCAGCGACTGCGCGATGAATTCAATTTCCCGGATGCCGCCGCGCCCCAGTTTGACGTTGCGTTCCAATTCTTCCCCGCCCACCACCTCCTTTTCGATCCGGTCCTTGACCGCGGCGACTTCCCGGAGCACATCTGCGTTGAGCGAAGGCGGATACCGGAAGGGCTGGATCATTTCGAGGAACTCGGCGGCCAGACCTTCGTCGCCGGCAACACCGCGCGCCTTGATGAGCATCATCCGCTCCCAGGTCTGCCCCCATTCCGTGTAATAATTCTCATAACTTTCCAGCGGCCGGCACAGCGGGCCGGCGTCGCCTTCGGGCCGCAACCGCATGTCCACGCGGAACAACATCCCGTCCGGCGTCACGCGGGAGACTTCGGCGATGAAAGCTTCGGCGAGCTTGTTGAAAAATTGGCGGTTGGACATTGTGGCGCGCGGCGTTTTTTTCTTCGCCGGCGTTGCCTTGAACACTTTGCCCTCATCGCTGTAAAGGAACAGCAGATCCACGTCGGAGCTGTAATTGAGTTCCTGCCCGCCGAGCTTGCCCATGCCAAGCACACAAAATTCCGTGCGCTGCCATTTCCCCTCCGCATCCTGATGAAAAGGCTGGCCGAACCGCTCGATGAATTGCTGCCGGCAAATCCGCCACACGGCATCCAGGCACGCGTCGGCCAGGTCCGATATTTCAAGGGTGATTTCAACCACGTTGCTGAGGCGGGCAAGGTCGCGCGCGGCGATGCGCAGCATTTCGCGCTGCTTGAAGCGGCGCACTTCCGCCAGCGCGCCGGCGTAATCGCGCGCCTCCAGTTTCGGCTTCAATCCGCCTTCAATCTCGCGTCGAACGCCATCCGCGCGGCGTGGAAATTTGAGCTGTTCGATGTCAAGCGCCGACAGCCAGCCGGGATGCGCGACCAGCAAATTGCCAAGGACCTGTGAGCCGCTCAACAGGGCGACCACGGCGCCAATCTGGCCGGCGGGAAATTTTTCAAGCCGGGGACCGGCGCCCGCCGCAGCGAGCAAATCGAGGAAATGTCTGACCCGGGCCGGATCGGCGGATTTTCCTGCCAGTTTTTGCCATTCCGATTCTTTCATGGGACAAGCGCCCGTCAGTTTTTGGAACGAGAATAAATCCCTTCAATGAAATCAACCGCCTTGCGGCTCAACGGCTTCCAATCGAGTTCGGCTCTGACCCGCGCGGCGGACTGGGCGGCGTGGATTTGCCAGTCTGCGGGTGGCTCATCAAGCCGGTCGAGAATTTTTTTGCCGAAATCCGCGCCATTGAATTCCGAGAAGCGCACCATCGGGTCGTTTTGAAAATAGCCCCGGATGCTTTTAAGGGGCGTGCAGACGGCGGGCAGGCCACAGGCGACGTATTCGACAACCTTGGCGACGAACGCGCAGTGCGTGCCGGCGGATTCTTCATACGGCACGATGCCCACGCTGGCGTCGGCCAGATGTCGGGCCACATCGGCGTAAGGCACAAAGCCGGTGGCTTCAAATTTGAAATGAGGAATCGTCTGCGCGCGTTTTAAAAACTTTTCCAGCCCGGCGGTGTGTTTGCCGACGAAACGGAAAATCGTTTCCGGCTTTTTGGCCACCACCAGCTTGATGGCATCAAAAGCAATCCGGCCGAGGTGATGCGCGTCAAACGAACCGTGCATGACGACAACCGGCGGGCGATTGGGCGCAATCAGCCGCAAATAAAATGGAAAATATTCCGCCGCATAGCCGAAGTAAATCGGCAGGATTTTTTCGCGCGGATAACCGCGCTCGACAAAGTAATCGGCCAGCGCGTCAGAAATCGCCAGCACCCCGTCCACGCCGTAATGGACGGGCATGGATATTTCGTAGCGTTCGAGCAGTTCCACCAACGGACGGGGCGCGATGTAAGCCGGCCAGGTTTCCATGAAACCGGTGAGGAGGTCGGGGAAATTCATCACAACCGGCACGTTCAGCCGGCGTTTCAACCGGCCGGCGGCCACGGCGGAAATGGCGTGTTGCGAGAGCAGCAAATCGAATTTTACCTTGCCTGCGGCCCGGGCAACCATGCGCTCCAAAAAAGAAGGATAGAGCAGGTATTTGAAATTCCGCAGCCGGGCATAACGCCCCATTTGCCAGGCGGTGAACTGATGCAAATGGATGCGGAATTGTTTCTGGACGGATTCGGATTCGGCGATTTGCGGGCAAAAAACGTGGACTTCGTGGCCGCGCCGGACCATTTCCTCGACCAGATAAACGGCCTCCGCCGAGCCGCCGCCGGACGGCGGATAAAACGGTTCGTGCGTCAGAAACGCGATACGCAGCGGTAATTTGGATTCGCGCACACGATAACCTTATGCAATTTGGACCATGCCCTTCAATCATAATCAACGTTCCACCGGCAGGCAAAAAGTTTGACAAGCACGGCTGAAACTTTAGATTGCTGCTCTCCGGATGGGGTCGTAGCTCAGTTGGTAGAGCGCCTGAATGGCATTCAGGAGGTCAGGGGTTCGAACCCCCTCGGCTCCACCAGTCTTCGCTTGGAGCGCAGCGCAGAGCGAAGACTGCCGCGCCGAAGCGCGGCGAAGGCGGGCCAAAGTCAAACTTCGTCACGGGCTTCGACCCGGCAAGCCGTCCATAATCCAGTCAACAGACGGGTGAACTTGCCCGGCCTTGAGGCGGGACTCTGTCAGATCTCTTCATCAAACATATTCCGGGTCATGCCGTAAGTTTTGCTGTTCGTCATGCCGTCCATCGCCATTGCTGTCCCGTCATCCAAACAACGCGTTTTCAGCTTTGGGCAAAAAATGGGGGAATGTCCGGATTCACTTAACGGTTGCGTGCGGCGGCCATTTTGGCGAAGCTATCTGCATCCGACGTGGATGGGGTCGTAGCTCAGTTGGCAGAGCGTCTCGTTCGCAATGAGAAGGTCGCAGGTTCGATTCCTGTCGGCTCCACCAGTCTTCGCTCGGAGCGCAGCGAGCGGCAATTGCGGATCAACATTCAAGACACCGGCGTGGGCGTCGCGCCGGAAAATCTGGAGCATTTGTTCGAGCCGTTTTTCACGACCAAAAAGAACGGCGCGGGACTGGGGCTGGCCATCAGCCAGCGCATCGCGCTGGAACATCACGGCCTGATTCACGTGCAAAGCGACCCTGGCAAAGGCTCGCGGTTCAGCCTGTCGCTGCCGGCGTTCACGGCGGCGTAAGCCGGCAGTCCATCAAAGCGGGGCAAGGCCAGTTGAGAGATTCATTCAATCTTGGGAGGGTGGTAGTGTTTGTTGAAATCGAAAGGAGTTTTGAATTCCACTTCCAAACTTAAACCATTATCCGCTTCCCATTCCAACCACTTTCCAACGGCCTTGTCATTAGCAAAGTGCATCCATGACAGGCAATGGTCGTCACCATATAGTTCAACATGTAATCCATCCAACTTACCGTGTTTTAATTGAACAAAAGAGATCATTGATTTCGAATTCATTCCACCCGTACAACCTATACCCACTCCATATCCGTCATCGGCTTTATTTAAATACTTGGCCGCTTTCTCAATACCAAACGTCACCTCATCCCGCATCTCTGAATTGGTGTATTGAAAGTGCGCCACCCAATAGCCATTGGTATCTTTATTCAAACTGGCCAAAACACTCCCCGGCGGGCCAGAATTGGTGGTCACATTTTTGTATTTTAACGGAATTTCCTGGAGCAGTTTTTGCTCGGTGGGGGAGAACAAATTTGTATTGGAAATCAAATTTGTATATTTTGGAGGGCAGGGCTGCGAAACTTCTCCATTCCTGATGACAATTATATTGGTCTGGCTGTCAGGGTCTAAAAAGTCAATGAGCAATCGTTTTGCCTGGTTGGTCTGACCGAGGAGATTGCCGGCCGGAAGCAACAGGCTCAAGCCAAGAATAATGTTTGTTAGTTTCATATATTTAGTTAGCAGGTGGCAGGTGATTGCCCAAGTATTCTGGATACCGGGTAGCAGGCAGCGGCACTCCTACAGTAGTACCCATTGCTTCAACTTTTTCAACGCAATTATTATATTTAGCATCCCAGATGCCGGGATGATCTGTCAGATCTTTTGCGGAGTTTAAACCGTCAATCAATTGATAAAATCCGATTTGGTAAATCCTATTAGTGTTATCGCCACTAGAAAAATAAACATGACCATCGGCAAACTTGTCAGTATGAGTCAAATTCCATGCCGAAGGCCCATCAGGACCATAACCCTCTTGAACATTTAAGTGATTTGTTGCGCTCGTGGATCTGCCTATAATATCAATCAGAGCTTCGCTGCTTAAACACCACCACGCATGTCCCCAATTGTCCTTATCCCCAGGTGCATGATTACCAGTTCCGCCCGGGTCTGGCATCCGAACAAACACCTCAAAGTAAGATTTATATTTCGTTGCTCCCGCTCCGGCGTCGTAATGTTTGGCCGGGGCGGTCACGGTCATGTCTCGCTCGGAATTATCCGGCAGCACAATCCACACATTGCCGTTCGTGTCCGGTGTTTTGCCCATCACCTGAAGACTGGTCGGATCCAGCCGGGTGCCGATTGTGCCGAGCCAGGGTGCATCGTACCAGACGTCATCATCCGGCGGCCGGTCATATCGGTACGCCCAGCAATTGATGCAGAACAAATTCTGCCGCCCTATCTTCGCCTTGCCACCCGTGTAGAGCTTCACCGCCGTATGCGCGCTGATCGTGGCCTCCGTCTTGCCTCCGTTCTTTTCCTGCTGACAACTCACACCGTTGGCGCAGTAGTTATAGATATAACTCGGCGGACAGCCATCAGGATAGCCCGCCTGGCCCAATTCCGACACTTCCGGGTCCGGCACACAGGTCACAGATCCATCATCAGGGTCATAAAAATCGGGATAATTCGTAATTAAGCCGGTGCTGTCGGCGTAATACAAAGACATATCCGTGTACGTCCAAGCATAATTGTATATTCTCCAATCACAGCCGCCGGGACTACACCCCATGCCAAAATCGGTTTCAGTTCCACCGTAAGAGCTTGGCACCCACCAGCCAATGCCATTGGGTTGATATTCAGCAGAAAAATTTTTCGTCACCTGTGAATCATAGATGTAGCCATTGGTGTCCGAGTAATGTCTATGTTTGCTGCAATCATGGTACACAATGTTCCAATATGGCCCCATCTCCACCGCCGCCGAGGCATTGGCTGGTGACGCTGAACCGCTGCTGTTCATTGCATGCATTGATTGTGATTGGGAATTGTTTTCAGTATCCGCCGGATACGCCACCGCGTCAAACGTGGCCGTGCCTTTGCCATACACCGGCACATGCTCCGCTTCCCAATACCACACGTCGTTCCAATCGTCGTACCAGTAGTCGCTGCGGGCTTCCACCCCGTTGACCCATATCGTATAATTTGTATCACTAATGCGGCCCCAAACGGTGCCCGATGGCTGATACAAGCCGTCGCCGGTGGGGGTCTGGTAAATCGTCAAAACCACGTCACTTTCGGAAACAGTCAGGTTTGTCGTCGTCACATTGCCGGCGGCATCGGTCGCCGTCACCGTCACGGCATTATCCCCATTGGTCAACGGCAGGTTTTCCACCCAGAACATGCCGCCGCGTTCCACCAGCCCCGCCACCGCATTCGTGTTGCCATTGGCGTCCACAATTTGCGCCGCCACGGTCGCCGTTTCATCATTCAACAATCCACGCAGCGTGAAGTTCGCGCCGCTGATTTGCATTCCGTCCTGCGGCCAGATCAAATTGATCACGGGCGGATTGGTCGCCAGGGAATAGTCCAGCGTGATGGCGACGTTGGTGGTCGTGAGGTTGCCCGCCCGATCCCTCGCCCGCAGCGTAATGGTGTTCAAACCATTGGTCAGGGGAATGTCATAACATTGGAAAAAGTTGGTGGTGAAATCAAAACGGTTCGTGTCGAACACCTGATCCGTGACAAAGCCCAGTTGATTCGTAAACAGCCCCGCCGCATTGGCAAGGTCGAAGGAAATGATGGAGAGCGGTTCATTGGCATAACCCTGCAACTGAAGATAAGGACGCGCGGTAGCGGCGTTTGCCGCATTCACCGGATTAGTGACAACAATCGTTGGCGGCACACGATCCAGGGTGAACAATATGTCGCTGGTGTCCCAAGTTTGTTGCGCATCGAGCAAGCCCACCCAGACAACGTAAACACCGTCCGTTGAACCCAGATTCACGGTGATGTTCGTTCCCGTATAAGCCTGCCAATTGGCATCGTCATAATGGGTATCGTTAACCAGCACGGCGATATAACCCGGCATGCCGTTTTGCAGATTGATTTGCAACGGCACGGTGGTCGGATTGACATAAAGGTTGGTTGCAGAGAGCGTGAACGCGATAATGTTCGTCGGATCAATGCCATTTTGATAATCATACAGGAGCGTGTTGCCCTAACGGTCCCGATCACTGTCCGACAATGCCACAGTTCCGAAGTATTCCCAAAACCACCAATCGGGTGTGATATTCCCATTTTCCGTCACCCCGGTCCAGTCCTCCGCCTGGACAAACAACATGCTTGTCCGATCCAGTACCGGCACCGTAAACGGCGTTACGCCCTGATTTGTCCCCGGCCACACTTCCTGCTCGATGTTCCAGCCAGGCACCGTTAAATCAGTCATGCTCAAGATGGCATAGACCTGATTGGTGGCATTGTGCAGGTTGAACCAAGCCGCGCCGTTGCTGACGCCTGTAATCTCCAGCCACAGCTCGTTCGTGGGAAAGGTGTGGGTTGGGGAATCGTTCGTATCGGATGATTCCATGCCCATCATCCGCATCCCACCTTGGGTTTGTTCCAAGAGAGCCGAATAATCCACATCCACGTCATCCAAAAGGTAACAATTATTGCCAAGATTCCACACGGGCACATTGTGGATGTTGCAAGGTAGCGGCGGCCAGTTGGGATGTTGGGCGGAATAGAACGTACCCGGCTGTGGAACTGATTCCGCCGGCAACGGGGTCGTGGCTTCCAACGTCTGTAACATCACCTCCAAATCACCGGCTGACGACGCCGATCGTAATGATTGAATGGATAGGGACGTTGTTTGAGCGTGTAAACTGAAGGCTATTGCAAGAACAAACGCAATCCCCGCTGAAACCACCAGCGTCTTTTTCATAAGATTTTAACCGGGTTTCTCCCAAAGTCAGGGCGGTTTTAAATCGTCATTTCGTGAAAGGCAAGAAAAATAATATCAGCATAGTGTAATGCGCGGAGTCCGCGCCACTTAAAGGCATTCGTTTTTCGCAAGATCCATTCTTTCGACTGTTGTCGCGGTCGTCATTGGCCAGCGCGTCCTGAACGTTGGATTTTGATTCGACAAACTGTCGAATAGCTTCCAACTTTGAAGCGAGGATGACGGAAGGACCAATAATACGTCTGAATAAATTCATCAAGCCATGAAAATGTTGTTGCAAGCCAAATGGGTTTTAATCACCGGCGCGTCGGGCGGTTTTGGCGCGGCGGCGGCGCGGGCGTTCGGCGCCGAAGGCGCAAAACTTTTGCTCGGCGCGCGGCGCGTTGACCGCCTGGAAAAGGTCGCCGCCGAGGCGCGCCAGGCCGGCGCACGGGAGGCGCATTTTCATGTTTTGGACGTGACCCAAACGCCGAGCGTGGAAATATTCGTCGCCTGGGCAAAATCCAGAATCCAAGATTCCGGAGGCCGGACGCCAGACCCGGCATACCTGCACGTTTTGATCAACAACGCCGGCGGCGCGCACGGACTGGACACGGTCGCCGAAGGGAAGGACGCGGATTGGGAGACGATGCTGCAAACGAACGTGCTCGGGGTGTTGCGCGTGACGCGCGCGGCGCTGCCGTTGATGCCGCACGACACGGGCGCGAGCATCATCAACATCGGCTCAACTGCCGGCCACACGGCCTACGAAGGCGGCGCGGCGTATTGCGCGGCCAAGGCGGGCGAGTTGCAAATCACCCGCGCGTTGCGGATGGAATTGAACGGCACCGGCATCCGCGTTGGCACGGTGGACCCCGGTCTGGCGGAAACGGATTTTTCGCTCGTGCGTTTCAAGGGCGATGCGGAACGGGCGGAAAAGGTCTATGCCGGCATGAATCCCCTGACTGCGGAAGACATCGCGGAAATTCTGGTCTGGGTCGCCAGCCGCCCGCCGCACGTGAACATTGACGAACTGCTGGTCAAGCCGGTTGACCAGGCGGCGATGCACAAGATTTACCGGCGCCAGGCCGGGTAATTTTCAAATTCCGCGATTTGCGCGCCACAGCAGCACGGCGCCGACGGCTTGAAAGATAAAATTGGGCAGCCAGAGAACCAGATGCGGCACCAGCTCGGGCCGGGCGGACCAGTGTTCGGCGGCAAAGATGAAGCTGTAATAAACCAGCACGAGCAAAAGCGCGATGGCGATGCCAACGTTCGTCTCGCGCCGATGCATGCGGATGCCGAGGGGAATGCCGACGAGCGTGAAGCTAAAACACGCAAATGAAAACGAAATCTCCCGGTTCATCTCCACGCGAATCGGCTCGGTCAAATCATTTCGCTGGCTGGCAAGTTCCCGGGCTTGGGCGCGCAATTCATCGGATGTCAGGGTGGCCTCCGGCGGCAGGCCGATTCGCCGCTCCAAATCGCGCAGTTCGTCCCGCAGTTGCCAGAACGTCATGTCGCTGACCTTGAGTTTGCCCGACCGGTTCGTCGCCGTGTTCAGGTCGAAACTTTTTGTCAATTCCGGCACCGAGGAGATCGCCACCCGCGACCCGTTTAACGTCACGCTGCGGGCGTCGAACAGGTGCAAAATCATTTGTTTATTCGTGACATCCATTTCCAGCCGGCCCCGCGGCGCGCGCAGGGTGGTTTCCACATTGGTCTCGTTTTCGAGCTTGAAAATCATCACGCCCTGCAAATTGCCGTGCGAATTTTTTTCCGTGTAAAAAATGTAGCCGGGAAAATCATGAATAAACCGGCCTTCAGGCAATTGGGCATTCACCAGTTCCGCCCGGACCCGGAAAAGCAAACGGATGTACTCCACACGGAAACGCGGGCCGAGGTCCGTGTTGATCCAGGCGCTGAGCCCGCAACAGAAAAGACTTAACAACAAAATTGGCATGATGAGCGAAAGCAGGCTGACGCCGCTGGCGCGCGCAGCCGTGAGTTCCTGATCCGCGCTGAACCGGCCGAACACCAGCAGTGTTGCCGTCAGCAAACCCATGGGCAGCGCATAGACCCAGACAAAAGGAATCAGCAGGCTGATGGCCTGGAAGATGACGCCGGGACGCGCCTGGCCGTTGATGAGCAGGCTCAAAACCTCCTTGATGAAATTGCCGAGCAACAGCACAAAGGTGAACACGGCCACCGTCAGCACCAACGAGGCGAGCACCTGCCCGGTCAGATATTTGTGCAGCGTTTTCACATTATTTTATGCAGATGCCGGCACAATCGTAAGGCCGGGACGCGAAATCCGAAACCCTAAAATGAAGCGACCGGACGGCGTGGCGGATATTTGCACCTGAACTCCGGGGTTGAATTTCCGCGTTGGCGGGGTGCGGTCGTCCCGGCCGCAGCAACGGGGGATGGACCGCTGGTTGAAAAATGCTCCGTGGCTTGAACCCGAATTCCGAAGTTACGAAGGCCAAGCTCCAGCATGAACGATACAATGGATGAAATAGGTGTTTCATTAATTATACAAATGGCATAATAGGTTGTACAAAATAATGGCGGGGGCTCGTTCGCATCGTCACCGTCGGCAGCTTCGGAGTTCGGGTAAATCAGGGAACAAGGATCAAATAGAATTGTTGCGGCACGCCGAGGTTCATCGCATTGGTCCAGGCGAAATTCCCATTGGCGTCAAAGTTGTTGGTGACCAGCGGCGTCCATTGCGCCAGCGGCAGGGACACGTTGGTCGAGGCCAGCACATGATAGGGATGCCCGGGCGTTCCGCCGCTGCCGTTCAGGATGAACCGGCCGTTCAAAACCAGCGAGCTGTTGATTTGCGGCGGTGTCGTCAACGTCACAATGGCGCTGACAGGCAATGAGTTTGTGCTGCCATTGGGATTGACGGAGGCGACGATGTAATAATTCGTGCCGAGGGGCGCGGTGGTATCAAGGCAGGCGGCGTTGGTGATGCCGCTGCCGGCCACCGGCCCGATGACGTTGGCGGCAATGACCGTGTAAGGCCCGTTGCTGCCGGCCGCGCGCTTGACGGTGTAGCTCGTCGCGCCGGACACGGCCGTCCAGCTCAAGGCAACCTGCGCATTGCCTGCCGTCGCTGTCAGGTTTGCCGGCGGCGGCGGAAGGTAACTGGACAGCTCCAGCCGCACGTAATCATACATCGCGCTTTTTTCCGTGGAGCCGGTCTTGGTCATCGTGAAGTCCATTTCATTTTGTCCGGCATGAAGGTCGCTGATGGGGACACTAAGGCGGACATCGGAAAACACGCCATGGATGCCCAATCGAATCATGGTGTCGTCGGAGCCGCTGGGAGGAGTGACGCCGGAAGTCACTGTGTTGCCGTTGGCCACCACCTTGACCGGGCCTTGATAATCGGCGGAAAAACCCAGGTAAAGCGAGGCCGTCGCGCCGCCGGCGGGAGCCTGGGGCAGGTTGAAAAAAACCTTCCAGGTTTCCGTGCTGCTGGCATTGGTGCCCAGGGCGGCATGAGCAAAGTTCCAGCCGTTTGACCACTGGCTCTGGCCGACCGTATAGACCAGACCGGTTGGAAAGTCGGCCGCAAAATCAAAGCTCTTCATCCAATTGGGACTGGGATTGGCCGGACTGGAGCCGATGTCCGCCGCCCAATAATCCGTTCCGTGCAAAAACTCATGGGAGGAGCGATCCGGCACGCCGATTTCCCATACCGTCATGCCCACGCGCGTCGGAGTCCAGGTGACGGTGCCGAGGTTGTTGGTGGCGCCCGCGGTGACCGTGACGCTGAAGGGAGTCGCCGGCACGTTCACCGTGCTCAAAGAGGTTCCGGTCAAGGATTGCGACTGGAATGTTCCGATGGCGCCGGGACCAAAGGCAAACAGCGTATAGTTGGCGCCGGCGATGACGTTGGGGATGGTGAAATTTCCGTTGGCATCGCTCTTGACCCAATACTGGAAATTCTTTTCCCACAGTTGAAAGTCCGCGCTGTTCTCGCTCGAAGGCGGCGCCTGGGCCACGCCCACCCACAACCCGGCGGACGATGCATTCGGATTGCCGCTGTCCGCAATTTTGATCGTGCCCGCCACCGTGCCGCGGCCGGACTTTTGGACATAATTCGCATTGTGCCACCAGGGGTAAGGCCAGGCGGCCTGTTCGGCGATGGCCTGGGCTTGCGCGTCGGCGAAAAGCGCCGCGGGCGCGTTGCTCGTGCCGGGGGAAACACTGTTCACGTAAATCAGCCACGGCCCGAAAGTTTTTGAAAAGGTTTCGCCGGCTTCAATTTCGCCGTCGCTGCCCATCATGTAATGCGTGCCGTTGACCATGTTCAGCAGCACCGGGCCGACGCCCGCCTGATTATCATGGCACATCAACTCGCGCTTCATCGGACCGCCGCTGTAATACTCCTGGCTGGGTTTCGTCATCCAGAGGCCGATGTTGTTGCTTGTGCTGCTCCAGCCCCAGGCATTTTCGTCGCCATAATCCGCGCTGTAACCATATTTGCATTCGTATTGTCCCTGATAGATGCCCGCCGTCCAAAGCTGGAATTCCTGCGGCGCACCCGGCACGGAAACCCACGGCGTTGACGCCGGCGCCATCAGCCGGCTGCGCAGGGCGTCCACACTCAACCAGTCAAAAGTGGTGCCGGTGTAGCACACCATTCTAAACTCGCCGCCGGGATTGTCCGGATAGCTGGCGGGATGGGAAATGATGGAGCTGGCATAAAATCCCTGCGAACCTTGCAGCAGAAAATAATGGATGTCCACGTCCAGGGCCGCGACGTTGGTGTCGCTGGCATTGCCGTTCCAGGGGCTGAACAAATCCACTTCGGCGACGGTGCCGCCATTGGTTGACGGGTCCTGCACCAGGGCATATTGGGTGACGACGGGGTTTTGATAATTGGGCTGATTCCAACTCCAGTAAAATTCGCCGCCGCTGTACCCGCCGGCCAGCAGATTCTGTCCCTGATAATTCATGGCGGAAATGTGCGCGTCCGACTTGGCGATGACGATGCTGACAATCCCGTTGCCCAAAGTGACGGTGCTGCCGTTGTCCGTGAACGTGACCACATTGGTGACGACCAGGATGACCTGTCCCGGCGTGTTGGTGCTGATCCAGTAGGCCCGGCCAACGGGCGGAGCGCCCAGGGCAACGCTGCCAGCCAGACTGCCGCCATAAGTGAACAAGGGATAGACTCCAACCGGCAATCCGCCGGGATTGGCGACATTGAGCGTGCCGCCGAGATTCAAATTGCCGCCCACGGCAAAGGAATTATTATTCGAGCTTAATTGGAAATTCAGAATTCCACCCGGGTTCAACGTCAGATTTTGGCTGATGGTCAGCGAGCCGTTGAGATTTCCCGAAGCCAGCATGCCGCCGCCATTGACGGTCAGCGAACCGCCGATTTCGCCGGTCCCGGACAGCGCGCCGCCGCCGGCGACGACCACCGGGCCGCCGCCCGTTCCGCTGCCGGAGAGATTGTTGACCTGTAACAGGCCGTTGCTGACGGCCGTTCCGCCGCCGTAAGAATTGCCGGCGGTCAACACCACCGTGCCGCTGCCGGAAAGCGTCACGCCGCCGTTGCCGCTGATGACGTTGTTGACCGTGCTGTTTCCGGAACCGTTGAAAATCAGCGTCCCGTTGTCGAGGACACCGCCCAAACCCAGCGTGCCGCCGTCGCCGACTTGCAACGTCGTGGCGTTGTTGATGGTCGTGCCGCCGCTGTACGAATTGCTGGCGGTGAGCGTGACCGCGCCCGGACCGGCTTGAAGCAACTGTCCGGTGCCGCTGATGGGGTTGCCCAGCGTGCTGCCGCCCGGCTGTTGCATCAGCAAAAGTCCGTTGTCCACGATGGAACTGCTGCCCAGCGCGCCGGGGGAGATGCCGTTGCCCAGTTGCACGGTTCCCTGGGCGATGGCCGTCACGCCGTTGTAATCATTGGCCGTCAAAATGGTCAGGGCGCCGCTGTTGGTCTTAGTCAAGGTCAGCGCGCCGGAAATTTTGCCCGCGCCGGCAAAGGTGTAATTGTTGGTCGCGTTCACCGCAACCGAACCCGGTTGCAATGAGCCGGTGAGGTTAACGACGGTGTTGGTCGAGGTGTCGTTGAAAACCGCAAAATCCCCGTTTCCAAAATTCACCGGGACACCGCCCAAAAGCCAGTTGATGCTGGCCGTGTCCCAAAGATTGGCCGATCCGTCGCCCTGCCAGACGAGCAAACTGCCCGCGCCCGGGCTGACCTCCAAATCCACCTCCGTGGCCGTCACGTTGAGCGCCGCCTGCAATCCGTTGCCGATGGACCCGGCCAGTTGAAAATTCGCCGCCCCGCCGGACCCCAGGCTTCCGAACCTGACCAATCGGTAGGTGCCGCTCTCCAGGGTGCCGCTCAACGGATTGATTTGCAGCGTGTTCACGCCGCTCAGATTCAATGCGCCGGCGACAACCATCTGGTCGTTGCCGGAAGCCGGAGTTGTGGCCAGGTCGAAGACGATGGTGTTGCCCCCGTTCAAGGCGAGGTTGTTGCTGAAAGTCAGCGTGCCGGCCGTGCCGTTCGTCGCCGGGGAAATCAGATTATTGGCGGTGGAAAAATTTCCGGCCACGGCACCGATACCTGAAAGGGTCTGGCCACCGGACAAGCCGAATCCGCTGATGGCAGAAACATTAAAAACCGAAGCCGCACTGCCCAAAACAATTGCCGGCGTGTTGGCGATGGATCCGCCCGCGCCCAGCGCCAGCGTCCCGCCACTGATGACGGTCGCGCCGGAATAAGGGTTCGCGCCGGTCAACGTTAATTTTCCGCCCTGTATGGCCAGCGCAACCGTGCTGCTGCCGCCGGGCAAGGTGTCCTGGATGGCGCCGGAAAAGGTTGAAGCGGCCGTGCCGTTGAAAATCAAAGCCGCCGGAACCGACGCGCTGCTGCCAATGGTTGCGCCGGTTGATCCGCCGCCGTTGTTCAACGCGCCGGCGGAAAGGGTGTTTCCAGACAAATCCAGCGTTCCCGCCGTTCCGCCGCCGCCGAGGATCAATGCCGTTCCCTCCGGAATGGCGCCCGCCACGCCGATCAATATCGTTCCGTTGTTTGAAACCGTTGTCGCGCCGGAATAAGTGTTGACGGCGGTGAGCGTCAAAACATTCGCGCCGGCTTGAACCAGATCGCCGCCGCCGCTGATGGCATTGCCGACGGTCACGGCATCCGGCCGCGCAAAAATCAGAACGGAATTATTTGTGACCCCGGAGGTTCCCAGTGTTCCCGCGCCGCTGGCGGCCCCGTCGCCGATTTGCAGCGCGCCGTTGCTGATGGTGGTCGGGCCGGAATAGGTGTTGTTGCCGCTCAAGGTCAGCGTGCCCGCGCCGACTTTGGCGACGGCGGAAACCTGGCCGGCGGCGTGGTCCTTGATTTTTCCGGCAAAAGTCGTGCTGGTGTTTTTGCCGCCGATGCTCCAGACGGTTGTGCCGCCGGTGCTGCTGTCCCCATCCAGGGAGGTCGCCGGTCCGCCGGTCAATTCCCCGAGACTGATGGTCCCCGCATTGCGGTTCTGCAAATTGATCGCGCCGGTCCCGAGGTTGAAACCCGCACTGGCGCTGCCGAAGTTGTTTTCGGTGGAGGTGTTGTTGAACCGCAAATTGCCGGCGCTGCCCGTTCCCGCGGCGTTGGTGCTGATGACCGTTATCGCGCCGCTGAAATTTGCCATGTCGCCGCCCGTGCCGCCGCCAAAAGTCAGGGTGGAACCGCTGCCCGTGTCATTGGTAATGAGAATGGTGCCGTTGCCCGACCAGGCGCCGTTGAGGTTATAGGCCACCGTTCCACCGGCCATGTCGATCAGGGATGTGCCGGTGACGCAGAACGCATTGGTCATGATGCCGGCGGCGGGGAACCCGCGCAAAAGCAACGTGCCTCCGCTGTTGGTCACGGTTCCGGCGCCGAAGCTGCTGATCGTATTCGGCTGCACAATCCCATTACTGATGGCCGTGCCCGCGGAATAAGTGTTGGCGGCGCCCAAGATGACCGTGCCGCTGTTCGTGATGGTCAGCACGCGGGCACCGGAAACCACCCCGGCGACGGCGAGCGTCCGGCCATTCGTCACGTTCCAGGTTTGATTTGCGTTTAAAACCACATTGTTGCTCAGGGTCAGGCTGTTCGCCGCCTGACTCAAGTCAATGCCCGAAGCGCCATTGGTCAGCGTGTATCCCGCCGCGAAGGTTATCGGGCCGGCCGGATCCAGAATAGTAATTCCCGACCAAGTCAAATTCGCGCCCAAAGCGGAATTGGTGTAGTTGACCACCAGATGATTCCAGGTTGCAACATCCGACGCGCCCGGCGCCACACTGTTGCTCCAGGCGGCGGCGAGATTGAGATTGCTCGCATTGTTGGCTTTAAAGATGGCCGCGGCGCGCGCGATGGGCAGGCAAAGACAACACACCCCGGCGCACAGCCAGGCCGCCCGGGAAATATTTGTCATCCGGTCAATTGGCATGATAAAAATTGTCATCCCCGGCCCGCAGGATTCAAGAAAAAGCCCGAACCGCTGCCGGCCAAACATTTTTCAAAACGCTAGAGCAATTTGATTAATCTCGTAGCCGCGAACGTCAGTTCGCGCCATATGCATTCTTCATTACTCGATTTGCGCCGACTGACGTCGGCGGCTACACTTTTTTTAAAACGCCATGGCAGTTCCAATTGTCATTGGCACAGAACAGTTCAGCGGAAATCCGGCGAATCTGTTGTTTTCGCGCAAAGCGCCAGCCGCCGTCGCGCCGCGAAGGCGGAAGGGCTGGCTCAGTCCAAGACGCCACGCATATTTCAATAATCATCGTGTCACGCACAGCGTTTTGAAGTGCGGCGGCCCTCCGCCGCTTTTCCCCGGAGCCATCTCAAACTGTGCCAACGTTAACCGGACCTTACTATACAGCCACTATTTCGCCGCCGTAATGGATTGGACATACCGCAAATCCTGATGATTGGGGATCGCATAAATATCATTCCAGACGGTATGGTTGATGGCCATGGTGGAGCCGTCCATCCATTTGCGAAAACCCGCATGGCCGTCCGCAAAGGAAAAATTCGCGCCGCGATGCCAGAGTCCGGGAACGTTCTCCCAGGTATTTACCGGGCCCTGGCCGGGTATGCCGCTGGGTGAAAAGCCGAAGTGTCCGTCATCAATGGAAAACTCAGCTTCTTCGACAAAAACAAAGGCGTCCGGCGGTCTGGGACTGGTAATGTCAGTAAGCGTCAGATTCGTATGATAACCGCTCAGGCTGAAGTGCGTTTTGCCAACGTCTTCCCCGCTCATGTAGCAATTCATCGAATAGCTTCGGACGCGGAATGTAATTGGCGGTGCCGGTGCCAATCGTTTATCCGGCAGGTTATCGGCCGGGCAGCGGTAGATGCCCGTTTGTTTGTTATAGGGAAACAGTTGACCGGACGCGATGAGGGCGGTATTGGTCGCACCCGAGGGATCCGACACGTCTCCCTGAATCCAGGCATTCCCCCCGGAATTTTTTGGATTCAACGGCAGCACACCGTTGGAATCATCGGCATACATTTGCCAGCAAAGCTGCAATTGCTTGAGGTTGGCCAAACAGGAAATTTGCTGCGCCTTGCCCTTGGCCCGCGACAATGCGGGCAGCAGCAGCGCCGCCAGAATGGCGATGATGGCAATGACCACCAGCAATTCGATCAGCGTAAATCCGCGCTGGCTTTTTGTCCTCCGGTCAATGTGCATGATGATATTTTTTTTTGATCAAAAAACGCCTCGCGTTCAGCCGGGCGTTCTTGGTCTTAAATTCCGAAGCCATGCGAGTCTGAAAAGACCGTCATATTACCAATTGTGTTTTCATTCCCGCCGCCCAAGCACGGCAAGTTTCAAAAAAAAACGCCCCGCAAATAAGCGGGACGTTCTGGAAACCGCAGGCATTCAAAAGGGGGCCGCATCGTTCACGGGTTGTCGGTGTTTGGATATTGACTGCCAACCCAGATCGCATCCACGTTGCCCGGATGTTGCGCGTTGTTTTTTTCCGTGGAACCGCTATCCTTGTTTTGATTTGCGCTGGTAGCAAAGGCGATGGTGGTCGAGTCCAGCCATCTATGCATCGCCACGTGACCATCGCAGAAGCTGAAACTGGCCGTGGTACCGCCATGGAAAGCAGCCGGTGAATCATCAAATACCGCGCCAGCATAGCCGTCCGCCGCTGATCCGTTGGTCTTCATCAACCACGAACCGACATTTTCGCCGCGAGCGTCAGCGCCCTCCACCCAGATAATCCGATCCGTCGGATGCATGACCTGGGTTCGCCTCGTAAGGTAGGGTTTGCTTTCGCCGTTAAGGCCGTTCACTCCCGAGTAGCTGTCATAGCGAAACGGGCCGTTGAGCTTGCTCGGGTCCGCCACGGACAACTGGAAAAACGGGTCAGCGGGACAATGTATGATGGCGGTGTTGGGCGCGTACTTGAACAGCGGTCCCACAATTGCGGGCGATGGTTGGCTGTATCCCATCTGGGCTTTGTAAGTCACCTTCTGTTCTGGAGGCCAATTAGCCGGCATGACGACCTGAACACAACTGGTCGACGTGCGCCAATTGATCTGGCTGAGCGGGTATGTGTTCAAACCGACCATCAGATCGTTGTTATCGTCCGCATACATCACCCAAGCGGTCGCCAGTTGTTTCTGATTGGTCAGACAGGCCATGCCCTGGGCTTTCTGTTTAGCCTGGCTGAGCGCCGGCAACAATAGGGCCGCAAGAATCGCGATGATGGCGATCACCACCAGCAGTTCAATAAGCGTAAAACCACGGTCGTACGCGCCGGACAATCTCACATTTTTCGAATTCATATTTTTCCGGGCAGCTGCGCCCAACTTTCAACTTAATTATAACCCCAATTCACCAGAATTACAATTCCAAATCCATTCCAGCCATCTCTGAACGGCCGGCCAACTTTTTGTAAATCAACTATTTGCACCAGGACCTCCCCGAAACCGGCCCTCGATTCGTTGATTCTTTCTATTAAAGACCGGTGTGGAAGATTCGGACTTCCACACCGGCTGAATCGGTTTCCGCCCGCCACCTAGAACACTTCAATCACATAGAACTGCTGGGCACTTCCGGGATTTATCGGAATGGTCAAACTGTATTGGCCAGTGCCGTCATACACATCGTTCGTGACTGTCGTCCAGGTGTTCAGCGGCGCTACAACATTGGTCGAGGTGACGACCGTCAACTGACCGCCGTGCAAACCGCCCGTGGAAGTCAAAACCATGTTCGTTCCGCTCACCGTGACACCCGCGGTCGGCAGCGCCAAAAGGCCGGTAACCTTGATGGTGCCGTTGCCGCCCGCCCCCAGTTGGCTGGTATCCCACGTATAGTAACCCTTGTTTATTGTCGTGAAACTGCCGGACAATGTGCCGCTAAACAAATGGAACGTGTCGTTGACTTGCAACCTCGGGCCAAGGACTTGCAGAGACAGCGTTCCGCCCAACTGAATGGTTTTGGCGACCAATTCGTCGCTCAGGGGCACGCCGCCGTTATGATTGACTTCCATCACCGCGTTTCCGCCCAGCGTGGCCGCGTTGGTCACTGTAAGCGTGCCGATGGTGCCGCCCGGGGAAACGGTCCCGCCGCCGGTGGTATCAATACTTCCCAAAACCGTTCCGCTGCCGGCAAGGGTTTGACCGGTGGCAAGGGACAACGTGCCTCCTGCCGGGGAAGCATCGAGGAAGGCGCCGGCACAGACATTGATGTTCGTGCTTAAAAGCCCGTTCACGGCGAGCACGCCGTTGCTGATAATCGTCGGACCGGACCAGTTATTGTACCCGTTCAACGTCCAGGTGCCGCTGCCAACCTTGATGATGGTTGTTGATCCGTCATCCGCGATGGTGCCGCTGTACGTTGCATCCGTGTTTTTCCAGCCGACGCGGTAGGTCGGATTCGCGCCGCTGCCCGTGCCGGCTCCCACCGTGGCGTAAGTGGTTCCATTCAATGCGCCGATGTCATTGGTGGTGTTGGCGGTGAAGGAGCGGTCCAGGATGACGCCGTCGTTCAAGATGAACGTGGCATTCGCATAGCCGAAGTTGTTGTTGATGCGCATTTCATCCGCGCCGGTTGCGGCGGTCGCGTTGATCACCCCGGTGAAGGCGGACCAGTTGCCGCTCAGATCATCCCGCAGGTAGCTGACCACCAGATTCAAGGTGCCGCTGCCCGTCAGGGCGCTTTGCAATCCCGAGGCGGCTCCGCTGTTGACGGGTCCGCGGGGGAACATATACAGCGTTCCGGTCTGGCCGGCGGGCACCACCAAAGGATTGTAAAACGTGTTGTAATTGAGACCCACGGCGAGGCCGACTCCGTACAATTGAAGGGCGCCACCATAGAAGGTAACCGGCTCGTTGGTGGGGCCGACGCCGCTGTGGCCGGCTCCATCATTGTTGGCGGTATTGGACCCCAAGGCCAGCACGCCGTTGCTGAGGACGGTGCCGCCGGCATAAGAATTGGGATTCACCAGAGTCAGGGTGCCGCCATCCGTCAAGGTGAGCGCGCCGGGACCGGTAATCACGCCGCTATCGGTGAGCGTTATGCCGGGGGCCACGTCAAAGGTACCGCCAGACCCGTTCAAGGTCGCACCGCGGTCGGTGCCCACGGTCGGGCCGATGTAGCTCAAGGTCGAGCCAAAGAACACCAGGTTTGTCGGATTGCTGCTGGCCGCGCCAATGCTCGAATTCACGGTGCCATTGGCCAGGGTCGAGGCGACGAGCGTACCGCCGCCGATGACGGTCGGGCCGGTGTAACTGTTCGCCGTCTGCATATTCAGCGTTCCGGAATTTGTTTTAACCAATCCAGTTGAACCGCTGATGGCGCCCGAGCCGGTGATGGTGTAAGAGGTCCCAATCGTGTTGCTCACGACCACCGAGTTCGTCGAGGACGGCGCCACGGTGACATTCAAATTTACCGTGGGATTCGCGGCGCCGACCTGGTCGAAGCGCACGCTGTCGCCGGCCTGGAAAGCGAAGAAGTGTGTCAACCCAAGACTACTGACCCAGTTGCTGGTGCCGATATCCCAGACATTTGCCCCGCCATCACCCACCCAGGTTAAATTCGTTGAGGGACGCGTGGGCGGAGTGACATTGACTGTGATTGCGCCCGCCGGATTGGCCAGGACACAGTCATTGTTGGCTGCAGTGACTGTAAAATTGGCAAGACTGCCGCTGGCAAAACTGCCGCTGTAGGTAAGCAATGTGTAAGTGCCGGTTGGAATCTGTCCACCCCCAAAATGGCTGAGCGTAATATTATTTACGCCACTGGCGTTGAGGTTGCCCGTGACATTGATGAGATCGTTGGTGGAGATGCCGACACCGGACAATTCAATTTTATTGATGACGCCGCCATTTTCAGTCAGGCCGTTGGCAAAATTCAACGTGCCCCCCGCGTCCGGCGAGCCCGCCACACCGTTGACGCCCGGACTGATGGTTCCACCCGCTGCCGTCAACAATCCATTGACCGTGCCGAAACCGTACAAGGTTGAAGCCAGCGTAAATGACGGATTACCCGACACATTATAGAAGGTGCCACTGGCCAGGAAGACCTGCGCCCCAATGGTGGCCGCCGCGCCCAGCGACAAGGTGCCCTGGTTGACCATGAGGGTGCCCGACATGGTGTTGGCGCCGTAGTAAGTCATGTTGTCGGTGTTTTGCTTGATCACAGTCCCGGACCCGCTGACGTTGTTGGTGATCGAGAAATCATCCGGCTTGTTGAAAACCAGTGTGCCCAAGGTGGGGCTGCTATTGACGGTAATGGCGCCGGTGCCGAGCGCCCCCGCGCCGGTCGTCACGCCGTCGCCGATTTGCAGAAAACCGTTATTAACGGTGGTGGCGCCGGTGTTGGCATTGTTGCCGGTCAAGATCAAAGTGGCGGTGCCGGCTTTCTGGAGCGACGAGCCGGCGCCGGTGATGGTCCCGGCAAAAGTTGTGGTGAGGTTCGCCTCGCCGATCACATAAGTTTCCACCGAGGCCAACTGCGTGTTGGTGCCGCCAATCAAGGCGCCGAAGTGAGTGATCGTGTTGGCGTTCTTTTCAGTGAAATGCACGGAACTGCTTGGCCCGCCCAAATTCAGGGTCATGGAGGGATTGCCCAGATTGGCGCTGGTGCCGCCGTTGTTGAATCGGAGGGTGCCCGATGCGTTGGTTCCCGCGGCAACCGTATCCGCAACAATGATTGAGCCGGTGAAATTGTTGAAATTTCCGGTTCCGCCGTTATTGTTTCCATTGCCGCCGAATGTCAAAGTCGAACCGCCGATCTCATTAGTGACCAAAATCGTGCCGCTGCCCGAAAACGCTCCTTGAAAAACCATGGATACAGCCCGGCTGCCCATGTCAATAACGTTGTTTCCGGTCACGATAATGTTATTGCCCATGACTCCACTGGATAAATAATTGGTAAGTTGGAAAGTCACTCCATTGATTGTTACGTTGTTAGTGGCTACACCAAAAGACCCGGTGGAATAACCGACGCCGGTACCGTTGGGCTGCACCGTTCCGCCATTGATTGCCGTGTTGCCAGCAAAAGTGTTGGTGCAGTTAATAATAATCGTGCCGCTATTATTAAAAGTAAGATTGCCGGCACCTGAAACCACACCGGCGAGCTGGAGCGTCTGGCCGCTGGCCACATTCCAAGACTGATCCGCGCCCAAGGCAACGGCGTTGCTGAGCGACAGGCTGGCGGTGGCCGAACTCAGGTCAATGCCCGAGGCGCCAAGAGTCAGGGTGTTGCCGGGGCTGATGGCGATGCCGTTGCCGGGATTCAAAATCTGGATTCCCGCCCAGCTCAAATTCCCGCCCAGCGCGCTGTTGGTATTTACCGCAACCGTGCTGTTCCACCCTGCCACGTCCGACGAGCCGGGAACCCCTCCAAGCACCCAAGAACTACCGAGGTTCAAGTTGTCGGGAACATCCTTCTTGTAAAGGGCAGCTTGGGCTGATCCCAGACCGAAACACAGCAGCACGGCAAGCAGCCATGCGATTTTAATGTTTTTCGTGGTTTGCATAGTACGTATTTATGTTGGGTTTTTAGTTACGTTGGGTTTTAAGCTAAATTATATGGTTCGGATTTTCCAAAGACTAACATATTTTGCTTCTTTGTTGCCATCGGATGTTTATCCGATGTCCTGGCGCCGGGGCCAGCGGCGGTTATTCCCGCCCCGCCAGCCTCATCGCCGCCTCGGTCCGCGAATGGACGTGGAGTTTTTCATAGACGGCGGTGACGTGGGTGCGCACCGTGCTCATGCTGATCGCCAGCTTGTCGGCGATTTCCTTGTACATATGGCCTTTGGCCAGCAACCGCAGAATCTCCAGTTCGCGGGCGGTGAGTTGTTCCAACTCGGAGTCGGGTTTCAGCTTGTGGAAGTGATTGATCACTTTGCGGGCGATCTGCAACGACATGGGCGCCCCGCCGGCATGGACCTGCTGCACGGCCTGGACGATCTCTTCCCGGCGCATGTTTTTCAGGAGATAACCGTTCGCGCCGGCCCGCAGGGAATCAAAGATCAAATCGCCGTCATCGTAGGTGGTCAGCATCAAGACCTGGAGGTTGGGCTGGCGCCGCTTCAACTGGGCCACACACTGGATGCCATTCATGCCGGGCAGGTTGATGTCCATCAGCACGACGTCCGGATTTTCCCCGGGAATGCCCCGCAACGCGTCCTCCCCCGTGGCATGAGCGCCGACACAGCGCAACCCCGGCGTCTTGCCCAGACACTCGGCCAGGCTTTCGCGCATATCCCGCTGGTCTTCGATGATGGAAATGTTGATCATTTTTTGCCTTGTTATGCCCCCATTCTGCCTGAAAAATTTTAATCCGCCATCGGATGAATGTATGAACCCCTTCAGGCGGGCGACCAGGGCAGTTCCACGATGATTTCCGTGCCCGCGCCGACCCGGCTCTGGACCCGGCACTGGCCGCCCAGCTCCTGCATGCGTTGACGCATGTTGCGCAACCCGTCCGCCAGGGCGTCTTCCGGCGCCCGCTCGAAACCGCTGCCGTTGTCCTCGATCACAATCCGCAAACCCTGGGTGGTGGCGCCGACCCGCAGCCACACTTCGGTTGCGTGGGCATGTTTGACGATGTTTTGCAGCGCTTCCTTCACGACGAGGAAAACATTATGGCGCACGTTGGTCGGAACTTCGCGCGCCGGCGCATTTTCGGGAACGTCCAGCAGGCAGCGCACGCCGGCGGCCCGAAGATAATCAACGGCAAACTGCCCCGTATAATCAATCAGGTGGGCCAGCGTATCGTTGCGCGGATTCACCGCCCAGACGATTTCATCGAGTGACTTGACGGCCTGCCGCGCCGTGCCGGCCATCTTCTCAATGCGTTCGCCGGCCCGCTCCTGCTTGGCGAGATCGCCGAGCACGGCAATCAGCGTCAGGTTCGCGCCCAGGTCGTCGTGAATGTCCTTGGCAATCCGGGCGCGTTCGCGCTCCACGGCCTGCTGCCGCGCCAGTTGCTCCATCTTCCGGTGCAACCGCCGCGTGACCGCATACCAAACCGCTCCGGCCACCAGACCGACCGCAGTCATCCAGGCCAGGATGCGGAACCACAAGGTCTCATAAAAATGCGGCAGGATTTTCAGCGTCAGAGAGTCCCCCGTCTCGTTCCAGATGCCGTCGCTGTTGCACGCAATCACATGAAACTGATAAGTGTCCGGCGGGAGCAGATTATATTGCGCGGAGCGCCGCGTTCCCGCCTCGACCCACTTGTCATCGGCTTTTTCCAGCCGGTACCGGAACTGCACCCGGTCGGGCGAGACCAGGCTCAATCCGGTGTAACGAAACTCAAATTGATGTTTCCCGGGCGGCACTTCCAGAAACTTTTTGTCGCGGTTATAAGCCATCCCGGCCGGAACCGGTTTGCCCGGCGCCGGAGTGGTGGCATTCAAATTTTTCCCGTCAATGAGTATTTCCTCAATCACGACGGGAGGCGGCAGCAGGTTCCGCCGGATTTCTTCCGGTTTGATTGAAACCGCGCCCTTGATGGTGGTGAACCACAGCCGGCCATTCTGGCTGCGCCAGGCCGCCGGCTGGTAGCCTCCCGAACATTCGAGCGAAGGCAGGCCATCCCACCGGCCAAACTCGGTGCCGGTGACAGAATCCGTTTCGCCGCGCGCAAAATCATTCAATGCCGATTTCGCCACGCGAAAAATGCCCAGGTGCGTGCCAAGCCAGAGATTGCCCGCGCCATCGGGGAGAATCTGGCAGATGATATCGTTGGGCAAACCTTCATTGTTGCTGAAACGTGTAAATTGACCGTCGCGAAAGCGCAGCAGCCCGCCCCGGAAAGTCCCGGCCCACACCGTCCCGTCGTCCTCGGCCAGCAGCGACCAGATCGCGTGGGGCGCTTTGTCGTCAGCGGGATGAAACGCGGCATGGGTGTTGCCGGTGATGCGAAAGAGCGTGCTGTCTTCCGCCCCCACCCAGAGATTGCCGTGTCCGTCCTCGGACAAAGCCCGCACGTCGTGCCGGCCAATTCCCTTGTATAATTTGAAGTCGGACGGTGAATCACCTTCGGCAAAGTAAAGCCCGCTCTTGGCGCCGACCCAGATGCGGCCCGCCTGGTCCGCCAGAATTACTTTCACACCATGGACAATGGGCAATACCCGCCGGAACTCGTTGTGTTCAAGGACATACAAGTCTTCATCCCCCGCGCTCACCCACAGCCGCCCCGCGGCATCCGGGTAAACGCAAAACACAAATCCCCTGCCCGTTCCTCCGGGCACCGGCAGGTTGGTGAAAGCTCCCGCCTGCCAGCACGCCAGACCATCGCCCACGGTGCCAATCCAAAGCGTGCCATTGGTCTCCTGGCAAATGGATCGGGCCGGGGTCGTCGAAACCGGCCCGCCCGTGTCAATGGTTTGAAACCGCCGTTCGCGGATTCGCACCAGTCCCCCGACGTCCAAACCCGCCCACCAATTGCCTTCGTGATCTTCAAAGAAACAATTCACCCGTTCTCCGGGAAAACCTTCCGGCAGACCGAACCGCCGCACCTGGCCGTCGGCGGCGACATGCGACAAACCCCGCCCATAATCGAAGAGCCACACGCCGCCGCGATGATCGGCGTGCGCTCCCATCCGGCTCAAGTTGCCGGTGAATATGTTCCGGAGCGGTTCCGCTTCAAGAACCCACTGGCGATCCATCGCCGCGCGCACCCGTCCGCCCGCGCCCGCCCACAACCGGCCATCTTCAGCAACCGAAAGAAACGCGATGTCCACCGGCAATTCAGCGTTCGTCGGGGTGGCGGTTTGAAAGCGGGTTCCATCCCACATGGCAATTTCCTTGTCCGTGCCCACCCATAAACGGCCCTGGGGATCCGTGGTCAGGCAATTGACCCGGCTTCCGGCCAGTCCGTTGGTTTGCGGTTGCGGCTCGAAGCCCCTGGCCGTCACCGGCCATAACAGTTTGTCCAGGCCGCGATACCACATCGTCCCATCGCCATCCTCCACACAAAGCGTGCCGACACTCCGGCTGGGCGGAGTCAAATCTTCCCAGCCGGTTCCGGTCGGGTTGGACTGCGCCTTGCGGCGGAGAAACCCGCGGTGCAATAAAAACGTCACCTGATTCGACCGCGATGAAACCAGTGCGACATCCGGGTCCAGCCCTTCCTCCCCGGTCCATTCCCGCGCAAATTTTCCCTGTTGCAGGGAAGTCATCGAACCGTCAAAAGTATTGATCCAGAGCTTGCCCTGGGCATCAACCGAAAGTTTGCGCACGCGCGCGTGGGCGAGGGCCGGCGTGTTCGCCGGATCAAAAGTGACAAAACGCATCCCGTCAAACCGCGCCAGCCCGTTGTAGGTGCCGATCCACAAATAACCGTCCGGGGTCTGGACAATGTCCGTGACGGAACTGTCGGGCAGGCCGTCGTCGGCCGTCCAGACATCGGTGAGATACTCCCCGGCAATTCCGGAACCATGAACCCGCAATCCCGTCCCCAGCACCAACGTCAACGCGGTAAATCGCACCAGTCCCGCCAGGACCAGTGCGAACCCTGTTGTTCTACGGCGCAGGTTCATTACCTCGACTATGGCTCCCGCCGATGGCAAAAACAAGGCCAACCGCGTGCAAAAACCCGTCGCAGGCGCAACGTCAGGGCGTGTTGCCCAGATGGAATGGAGCGCGGGTGTCCCACCCGCAGCCGCCAGGATCGCCAAATGAGCGCACGAAATTCCACGGGTTTTGGGGTAGTCGGACGCGCTGCGGCTGAGACAGCCGCGCTCCGTCATCTCCAAAGTGATTTGGGCAACACACTCTTTACACCACCGCCGCACCCGCTCACGGTTGAATCCTTGTAAAAAGTTTCATCCGCTCATCGCGCCAGCGTCACGCTCATCAGGCCGATGACCACTTCATTCGCCAGCGCGCGAACCGTCAGCGATTTTAATTCCCGGGCCGGGTCGAGCGGCAAATCCAAAACCGTCGCCGCCCCGCCGGGGATTTTCCCGCCTTTGCCCTTGAAGCTTTCCACGTCGAGAATGCGGATTTTCCCCGTCCGCAAATCCACGCGCGGCGGAATCGGCCCGTCGCGGCGGAACGCATAGTCATCCATGAAATAATCCTGGTCAATCGGCCACCAGTTCACCGGATTGCGCAATGTCAATTTCGCCGTGGAGCCGTCGGCATAAGTCACGATGACTTCGCCGTTGTCAAACCGGCTTTGCAGCGCCGCCGTCGAACCGGCCATGAGCAAAAAGACGTGCGATGATTTCCCCGCCAGCGGAACGGAGACTTCGCGCGGATAGTTGTCCCATTGCGACGTGAAAATGACGTTTTTTGCGCCGTTGTCGCCCGGCGTTGCGAATGAAATTCCGTCCGGCAAAATAATTTTTCCGCCATTTTTCGCGGCCAGCGAGCGCAACCCGGCATCGTCCACGTCGAAACTTGCATCCGGCTCGCACCAGCCGCCAATGCCGTGTTTGGGCGTCGCCAGCGACGCGAACGGCGAGCGCGGCGAGCGATATTCGTTGCGGAAAATTTGTGTGACGTTGTCGTTGAAAAATGGCGCGAGGTTGACGGCCTCAAGTTTTTCGCCGGCGGAAATATTTTTGCCCCAGTCAAACGCCTCGATTTTTTCCGGCGCGGCGGGCGCCACTTCCGGCGCGGTTTTCGCGGACGGCATTTCGCCCTTCCAGTTCACCACCACTTCAAATTTGTCCGCCGCCGGACCCGTGATTTCAATCCGCCGCACGCCAAATATACCTTCCACCCAGGTCCCTTTCACGGATTTTCCGTTGACGGTAACCTCCGGCGCGGTGCGCAGCGCGCAAATCTGAAGTTTCAATTTCATCGGCTTGGGAAATTTTGGTTCGACCAGCCAAGTTTCCGTCAGACCGTCGCGGCGAAATTCAAAATTGAAATCGGGATGATGGATGCTGGCGTGATCCCATTGCGCGGGGAAGCCGGGGACGATTTTCAATTCGCCCGCGAGCGCGTCCGGTTTGATGCCGAAAAGTCCCTCGACGAGCGCGCGGGAATTGACGCCGATGGCGTCGGCGAAATCGCGCTGCGCCTCGCCGCGCGCCATGTCGTGCGGCGTCATGCAGCCGAGATTTCCGGGACACAGGCCGAGGAACATCGAGTCGAGCAGCTCGCCTTTGAACAGTTGGAACGCCGTTTCCGGCCGGTTCGCCTGCCAGAAGCCGAGCGCCGTGTGCGCCGCCTCGGCCATGACGACGTTGTTGAGCGACCATTGATACGGCATCCAGCTCGTTTCCGGCAGCGTGTAAAGATTTTCATCCGGCACATTCGCGCCGTGAACCGGAAGATGCGCGAGGTGCGCATCAATCCAGCGCGACATCTGCCAGGCCTGCGTCGGCGTCGGCACTTCGGAATCTATCGTGTGATAAAACGTCCAGAGGCCGGAGTTGGGATGCACGAGCTGCCCGCCGAGCAAATCCTTGCACTCGGCAAAATTTCCCTCGTTCGTCAGCCAGAGATATTGGTTCATGCCGCGCAAAATCAAGCCGGCCTCGCGTTCGTAAATGGCCGGGTCTGCGCCGAGAATTTTGGCGACGCGCGCGGCCATTTTGTTCGCAAAATAATTGTAGGCGCTCGCGTGCGCCGTGCCGCCGCCGTTGTAATTCAAATCGTCGCTCGCCCAGATCGCGGCGTAGGCCTCGTAAAGCGGCAGGTGGTCCGGGCCGAATTCGCGGCGGAACAACCGGCGTTCCCACGCGAGATGCCGCTCAATCACCGGCCACATTTCGCGCGCGTAGTTGGTGTCGCCCGTCCAGAGCAGGTGGCGGAAAAACGAGTCCACGGCGACGAGATTCATGTCGTAATGATTTTTCGACATGTCGCCGCTGGAGTGGATGGCGGCTTCGCTGCGCGCGAGGTTGAACTGTTCGTCGGCGGGCGGAATGGCACCCGGAACCGGGCTGGTGTTCTGCTGCCGGGCAAAGCCCGCGAAGTGCTCCGCCGTGCGTTCGTGCCAGCCCAGCGCGTCGCCCGCATATTGCCCGCGCCAGCCGAGCAGGCGCGTCCGCCACGCGACCGCGCCGTGCATGAACGATTGCTGTTTCCCGTCCCAAACCGCGTCGGCGGCGATGTTCAACGCGGCAGCGGCGGCATTGATGAACGGGTCGGGCGTTTCAACCAGAACCTGCCCGGCGATGGCGCTGCGACGTTCCTCGGCGGCCGAAAAAAGTTTTGGCAAGTCTTCCGCCCGGCCGGCTTTTTCTTCGCCGCTGATTTGTTCCAACGCCAGATAAACCGGCTGGCCGTCGGGCAAATCGCTTCGGCCGGCAACCACCGGCAAACCGGGTGTTTCACCGGGCGCGGCGAGCAATTTTTCCGGCGACGGCCAGTGGTTTGCGTCCGCCACGGTGAAGGTTGTGCCGGCTGGGGCCACGCCGGCGATTTTCGCGGCTTTGCTGTTCAGAAAAAAAGTGCTGGCCGCAGTGGAGAATTCGTTTCCCGCGCACTGCTCCGCCGCGAGTTGAAACAACTCGCCGACCGGCTCGCGCTCGCAGCCGATGTCGCCGTTGCGCTGTCCTTTCATTCCGTTCGCGCCGCCAAACGCAAAAACCAGTTCAACGGCATTGGTCGCGCCCCGCAATTCCGCCCGCGCGATGAGGCCCCTCGCCTTGCTCAACGGCAACACGGTCAAATTCAATTCGCCGCCCCCGAGCAGCGGATCGCGGATGGCGTAAAGCAGCGAGCCGGGACGATAGCGCGTAACGATTTGCTGCGCGTCGTTCAGCCATTTCACGCCGCCGGAGGTTTTGATGCCAAAACGCAGATTGCCGCCGCGCCCCGGCAGATAGAGCGAGAATTCCGGCTTGTCACCGCCGTCCGCACGGAACGCGGTGTTCATGCAGTAAAGCGGACGGTTGAAAAATTCCGCGCCGTTCGTGATGACGAAATCCGTCCCGGCCGGCCAATAGCGCAAAGGCCGCGCGGTCTGGTTCGTAAAATTGCCCCTCGGGTGGTAAAGCAACTCCGGCCGAAAGGCGGCCGCGTTTGTTTCGGCGGGCATGGCTTGCGCCAGGGCCGGCGTGCCCAAGGCCAGGGCGGCGATGACAAGCACAGCGGGCATGACGGTGGTTTTTGTGTTCATACGGTGATGAAATAATTTGTGTCCGACCCGGATGCGGTTCAGGGCAGTTGCAACCGGAAAAATTGCCGCACGGCATTGGTCCCCCAGACATTGGTGAAAACAAAGCCGCCGTTGTTGTCAAATTGATTGGTCGCGACGCGCCTCCAGGCGGCCAGCGGCGGAGCGAGGTTCGTGGAGGCCAGCACATAATAATTGCCGCTGGCGGTGCCGCCGTTGCCGCCGAACACCAGACCGGCCGCAGTGTTGCTGACACCGCCAAACCGGGGCAGCGCCGAAACCGCCACCACCAGGCGCACCTGTTTTGCCGTGTTGGTGAGAACCGTGCAACCATAACCGGCCGGCTGGCTGCCAACGGCCAGCGAGCCGGACAACGCCCCGCCGTAAGTGAAGAGGGTGTTCGTGCCCGGACCGAAGCCCGCGAGGTTGGTCACGTTCAGCGTGCCGCCCAGCGCCAGGGCATTGGTCACGGCGATTTTGCCGGCGGTGCCCGGCGCACCCACCTCGAAGTTCAAAATCGCCCCGGCATTCAGGGTCAGATTGCTTTTAATCGTCAAGGTGCCGATGCCATTGCTGCCGGGCGCGAGGGCGCCGCCGCTGTTCACGATGACCGGGCCGAAGATGAAACCATTGCCGCCGAGCGTGCCGCCGCTGTTGACGGTGACGGAGTTCGTGCCGGTGGCCGAGCCGGACGTGTTGTTGACGAGCAGCATGCCGCCGTTCACGATGGTCGGCCCGGTGTGCGTGTTCGCGCCGGTGAGCGTGAACGTACCTGTGCCGACCTTGGTGAGAAGGACGGTGCGCGCGGGGATGACTTCGGTGATTTTTCCGGCGAACAGCGTGTCCAGATTTCTGCCGCCAATGACGTAAGTCGTTGGGTTGCTCGCCGACGAAGCGCCTTGCAGGACGGTGTTCGGACCGCCGATCAACGCGCCCAACTGGATGGTGATCCCGCCGTTGCGATTGTTAAGCATTGCCGAGGTGTTTCCCAAATTGAATATGGCGTTGGAACTGCCGGTGCCGAGGTTGGGATTGGGATTGCCCAGCGAGGGGTAGAAGCGCGGGTTGGTGATGGTGCCCACCGCAATGGTGCCGCTGAAGGTGGTCATGTCGCCCGTGAAGGAAAACGTCGTGCCGGCGTTCAAGGTCAGCGTGCCGTCGCCGGTCATGCTGTACACGGCATTGTTGACATTGTTGACGGTGAAATTATTCGTGCCGATGACGTTGAGCGTGTTGTTGAGGGTTCCGCCGCTGATGCCGAATTGCAGCGTGGCGCCGTTGGTGTCGCCGTCGAGCGTGATGACGCCGGTGCCAAAACCGGCGTTGTTGCCGAGCACCACCGCTCCTTCCGTCACCGTCACCCCGCCGCTGAAAATGTTGGCGGCGCTCAACGCCAGACTGCCCGCGCCGGTCTTGGCCAGGGTTCCGCTTCCCACGATGACGTTGCTCATTGTCAATGTGGTGGCGCTGGAACCGACTTCGAAGGTTCCGCCGCCGGGATTCAGCGTCGCGCCATGGTCGGTGCCGGCGGTGGGCCCGGTGTAACGCAAGGTGCCGCCGTTGAAAACCAGATTGCCGGGGCTGCCGTCAGCCGCGCCAAGCGGGCTGGGTATGCCCGAGTTCGCGATGATGGGGACGCTCACCGTGCCGCCGCCAATCGCCGTCGGGCCGGCGAAATCATTCGTGGCCAGGATGGTCAGCGTGCCGGAATTGGTTTTCGTCAGCGTGCCGAAGCCGCTGATTCTGCCGCTGCCGCCCAGGGTATAATTCTTCGTCGCGTTGAAGGTCACGGCGGCGGGGGTGTTGGTGCCGGCCAGATTGATGGCCGGGTTGGTGGAGCCAGTGTCATCGAAAAATGCCGAGTCGAAGAAGTAAAAGACGTCCGGGCTGGCTCCGTTCAGCCAGTTCGTGGTCGTGCCGGTGTCCCAGGTGTTGTTCACGCCGTTGCCGGCCCATTTGAGATTTGCCGGCGTGCGGACGTTGTTCACATAAACGTCAATCTCACCCGGCGGATTGGTCAGGACGCCGTTGGCGTTGATGAGGGTGAAGTTGGTCAGGCTGCCGGAGAAGCTGCCGTATTTGATCAAGGTATAGGTGCCATTGAGGAGCGGCCCATTCAGGAGATTGACCAGAATGGTATTTTTGCCGCTCACGGTCAGCGCACCGGTCACCTTGATTTGATCGTTCGTTTTGACCAGGCCGGTCGAGTCGTTGCTCAAGTCGAACAGGTTGATGATACCGCCGGATTCGGTGAGCGGGCCGTTGACGGTCAGCGTGCCGGCGGCGCCGATGCCGTTGCCGGGGGAAATATTCGCGCCGGAATTCAGCGCGGGCGGAAGGCCCAGGCTGCCGCCGCCGCCGAGGGTCCCGCCGGCCAGCACCGTCACCGGGCTTTGACCCAGGCTGCCGTTGACGAGCAATGTGCCGTTGCCGACGGTGGTGGCGCCGGTGAAATTGTTCGTGGTGTTGAGGGTGAGCGTGCCGGAGCCGGCCAAGTTCAACGTCATCGCCCCAGCCAGCGAGCCGGTCCCGCCAAAGACATAATTCCGCGCGGCGCTGAACGTCACCGACGCGGGCTGCAGCGAGCCGACGAGGTTGACCGCCGGGCTGGACGAGCCGGAGTCGTCAAACGCCACGCTGTCACCAGGATGAAACGGATAGAGCAGCGACTGGCCGTTGAACCAGTTGAAATCGCCCAGGTTGTTCCAGTTGTTGGTCAGGTCGTCCCCGTGCCAGATGGGATTGAAGGATTGCGCCAGTGGCGTGAAAAACAGGTTCATCGGGCGCGTGAGCGTGCTGCCGTCGGCATCCACGACGGTGAACTGAAAACCGGCCGGGCCGATGTAGCCGGCGGTCGGAACAAACTGCGCAAAGTGGCCATTGAACAATGTGACCGTGCCATTGGTGGCGTTGGCGACGGAATAAACGGGGCTGGAATTGGCGAACCCGCGGGTGAACTGCCGTAAATCCACGCACACGGTTGTGTTGGTAAGCGCGACGCCATGCGGGTCGGCCAGCCAGTTGAGATAATCTTCCAACCGCGTATAACCGGTGCCGTTCGGGCTGGGGTCGTTGCTGTTCGCAACGTTCGGGTTCGAGCCGGTGCCCAGTTCCCAGAAATCCGGCAGGCCGTCCTGGTCGGTGTCGGGATAGGGCGTGCCGTTATTGACAACGCCCGGCCCGTTCATCGGCGATTCGTATTCGCTGTTGATGGTCTCGCCGAGCGCGCCCCACGATGTGAGTTCGGTCAGCATCCGTTCGTCCACCGAGTCGCGCTGCCACGAGGCGCCCACGTCGCTGATGGCGAGCTTGAGCGCCGTCAACGCCGGCAGCGCGTTGGTGATCGGATAAGGAAACGGCACGGTCTGCCAAGTGTTGCTGTCGTAATCAGCCTGCGTGAGCAGCACGCCGTCGAGCACGCCGTCCCGGTTGGAGTCGCGCCAGTTGTCGGTGGCATACAGATTGAAATTCGCGTTGCCGCGGTCGAAGGCCGGTGCGGCGCTATCGGGACCATCAATGAAATAATTGCCGATGACATTGGCACAGGAAGGCCCGGCGGAATCGCCAAGAATATACGCGTCGGATATCCAGTTGTAGATGACGTTGTTGACGAATTCGTTGGTGCCTTTGACCTTCGGATTGCGGGTGTCGTTGTCAATGTAGAAGCTGCGCAGGATGCTCACGCCGCCGTCGGTCTGGATCAGGCCGCCGGCCGAGTGGGTTTGGATGCCCTGGGAAACGATGGTGCTCTGGATGGTGATGTTCGTCGGGTTGCTGCCGCTGACGGAAAACGTTTCATCCAGCCCCCAGGAAACGGAGAGATGATCAAAAATCATGTCATGGCCGTTGGCGATGGTGATGGTGTCGTTGTCGTCGCCATTGAGACCCATGCGAACGCGGAGGAACCGGGTGATGGTGTTGTTGGCGCCGGAGTAGGACAGGCGATAGCCGTAAATCGTGACGCCGCCGCCGGGGGCGGTCTGGCCGGCGATGGTGACGTTGCTGGCCACGGCAACCACGTTGCTGATGCGGATGACGCCGCCCACGTCAAAGACGACCGTGCAATTGGGTGTAGTCGCGCCGGTGCGGAACGAGCCGGCGCCGGAGTCGTTGGTGTTCGTGACGTGATAGACCGTGCCCCCGCGCCCGCCGGTGGCAAACCGGCCGAAACCTTCCGCGCCGGGGAAAGCTGGCAACTGGGCCAATGCCGCCGGACTCAAGGCCGAGGCCAGCAACAGCCCGAAAAAAAATGTTTTCACGTCGAAATAACCATGGCGCCCGGGAAATCCGCGCGGGTCATTGGGCGGGAATATAATTAATTTGGCGGTGAATGCCATCAGACAAAAATATGAGTGAACCAAACTCCAACTCCGAAGTTACCGGCGGTGGCGGGGCGGACGAGGCCAGGCCGGAGAGCGCCCGTCCTCGGGCACAGCAACTCCCTTCTGCCAAACCACGGAACAATTCAAACCGCCCGCAGGGATGGTGAGCGTAGGGATGCTGCTCGCCGAACCGAGAGTGAGCGAACCAATGCTGGTGGCGGATATGGGCGAGTTGTAAGTCACCCGCCATTGACCGGATTTTGTTTGGCAGCGCTTGCCGCGGGCAACCCGCATCCATGATTGAAAATGAATAAAATCGTCCTGAGCGCAACCACTCCCGGATTGACCGCCAGATCGGCAATCCTTAAAACTTCCGCACCGGCATCCACCGAATGAAAATTAAAATCGCTTCCATCGTCATCACCACGTTTTGGCTGCAACTGGGCGCAATCGCCGCCGATTCGCATTACGCACCCCCCGCATCGCCGTGTGCGACTCTCAATTTCAATCCCGGATGGAAATTCATCCGCGAGGATGTCACCAACGCGGAGAAAAATGATTTTGACGATTCAAAATGGGTGACGGTCAGCGCGCCGCATACTTACAACGACACGGATTCCTACACCGACATCATCAGCCACAGCGGCGGCGACCGGCGAGCCTACGCCGGCATCGCGTGGTATCGCAAACACTTCAAGCTGCCGGCGGGCGCGAAAGATGGGAAGGTATTTCTGGAGTTTGAAGGGCTGAAACAGGCCGGACGGTTCTGGGTGAACGGAAAATCTGCGGGCAGATTCGAGAACGGCGTCACCGCGTGCGGCCTTGACCTGACCGATTTGCTGAATTTTGACGGCGACAATGTCATCGCGGTCAAAGTGGACAACAGCAACGATTACAAGGAGGAGGCAACCGGCGCCGAGTTCGAGTGGATGGGGCGCGCGTTCAATCCGAATTATGGCGGGCTGAACCACGACATCTGGCTGCACTTTACCGGCAAGGTCTACCAGACGCTGCCGCTTTATGAAAATTTGAAGACCACGGGCATTTACATTCATCCGTCAAACTTTTCCATCAGCAACCGGACTTGCGACGTGAAGGTTGAATCGCAGGTGCGCAACGAGAGCGGCGACCCCCAATCCGTCACGCTCTCGGCCGTCGTCGTGGATGCGAACGGAAAGGTCTGCGCGAAATTTCAGGGCGACGCCTCAGATCTGGTTGGCGGCGAAACGGAAACGCTCACGGCCGGCGGCAAATTGACGGAGGCAAAATTCTGGAGCGATGAAACTCCGAATCTCTACGACGTTTATTCCATTTTGACGGTGAACGACAAGGTGGTGGATGTGCGGAAAACCAGGACCGGTTTTCGCCAGGCGGAGTTCAAAGGCGGCGCCGGCACCGGCGGCGTTTATCTCAACGGCACATTTGTCTGGCTCACCGGCTACGCGCAGCGTTCGGCGGACGACTGGGCGGGGCTCGGCCAGGCGTATCCCGACTGGATGCATGACTTCAACGCGGACCTGGTTCGGAGCACGCACGCGAACTACATCCGCTGGATGCACATTTCGCCGCAGCGCGTGGACGTGACCGCGTGCGACAGGGCCGGCATTATCGAAGTCTGCCCGGCGGGCGACAAGGAAAAGGACGTCCAGGGCCGGCAGTGGGAACAGCGCATGGAAGTGATGCGGGACTCGATGATTTATTTCCGCAACAGTCCAAGCATTCTTTTCTGGGAGGCGGGCAACACGTCTGTCACCGCCGACCAGATGCAGCAGATGGTGGCGTTGCGCAAAGAACTGGATCCTGATGGCGGGCGCGCCATGGGAGTGCGCGACGGCGCGCTCGACAACGAGGCGCTGACCCCGATCGAGGAGTATTACGGGGTGATGATGCCGCAGGACCGGCGGCTGGATGCACAAACCAACCCCACGGCCCTGTTCCGCGGCTATAGCCTGGAGCGGCGCGACCGGGCCCCGGTGATTGAAGCGGAAGATTTTCGCGAGGAGGCAGCCCGGAGATTCTGGGACGATTACTCCCCGCCGTCTTTCGGTTTCAAGAAAGGTCCGAATGACACCTGGAACCTCAATTCGGAGACGTTCTGCCTCGCGGCGGCGGGACGGTACCACGATTATTTCATCAACCGCATTTCCAACCCCGACCCGGCGCATGCAAGATGGTCGGGCTACGCCTCCATCTACTGGTCGGACTCGAACGCCGATGGCCGGCAGGACAGCAGCGAGGTCTGTCGTGTCAGCGGCAAGGTGGATTCCGTGCGGCTGCCCAAGCAGGCGTATTACGTTTATCGCGTCATGCAAAACGAGTCGCCGGACCTCCACCTCATCGGCCACTGGAATTATCCGACGACCACGGTCAAGACGATTTACGTCGCGGCGAACCATTGCGATTCCGTGGAACTGTTCGTGAACGGAATATCGCATGGCGTCAATTCCAAGCCGGTCAACGGCTTCATTTTTGCGTTCCCGGAAATCAAATTCGAGGCGGGCAAAATTTCCGCCGCGGCAAAAGCAAACGGCATAATCGTCGCGCAGGACGAAATTGAAACGGTGGGCGCGGCGAAGGCCATCAAACTCACGCCGCACGCCGGCCCGAACGGGTTGCAGGCGGACGGCTCGGACGTGGCATTTTTTGACGTGGAAGTGGTGGACGCACGGGGCCGCCGCTGCCCGACGGACGAGGCGCGCGTGGATTTCAAACTGGACGGCCCGGCCGTCTGGCGCGGCGGTTACAACAGCGGCAAAACCAATTCGGTGAACAATCTTTGGCTCGACACCGAGTGCGGCATCAACCGCGTCGCCCTCCGCTCGACCCTGACCCCGGGCACCATCACGTTGACCGCGACGCGCGCCGGCCTTGAACCCGCCACCCTGCAAATCAAATCACAGCCGGTGGAAATCAAGGACGGCTTGTCGCGCACCCGCAATGAGTGAAACCTGCGCCCGCAGCCTTCCGTCTTCTGGAATTGCGCAACCCGGCAATTTGCAAAAGGAATGGAACAACGCCAAAGTACGTGGATGATTCGATCAAAACCAGCCATGCGGGCGTCTGCCGGCCCAAAACCCATGAACCGGCTCCTCAGTTTTGCCCGCCGCATCGTCTTCCCCGCGGCACTGGCGGCCTGCGTCGCCGCAGGTCCGGCGGCGCACGCGCAAACCAGTTTCAAATTCGATTTCGGCGCCGGCAAACCGAAGTCCGGCTGGGCGCACATTTCCCCGACAAATTTATATTCAAACGAAACCGGCTGCGGCTTTGAGCCGGGCGCCGCCATCAGCGCGGGAAAAAACTCCATCGCCGGCGACCAGCCGTTTTATTTTTCCGTCAATCTGCCGGAGGGAAATTACCGGGTGACGGCGACGTTTGGCGGCGAGGGCGAATCCATCACGACCGTGAAGGCCGAACTGCGGCGGTTGATGCTGGAAAACATCCACACCGCCGGGGGAAAAACAGTGACGCGGAGTTTCATCGTGAACCTGCGCACGCCCGCCATTTCCACCGGCGGCGAAGTGCGCTTGAAAGACCGCGAGAAGACGAGGGAAATTTGGGACTGGGATGACAAGCTGACGCTGGAATTCAACGGCACGCATCCGTGTATTTCCAAACTGGAAATCAAAAAGACAGACGTGCCGACGGTTTTCATTTTGGGCGACTCGACGGTTTGCGACCAGCCCGCCGAGCCGTGGAACAGTTGGGGCCAGATGCTGCCGCGATTTTTCAAACCGAAAATCGCCGTGGCCAATCACGCCGAATCCGGCGAGTCCGTCGCCTCCTCGCTCGGCGCGAAACGGTTTGACAAGGTTTTCAGCCTGATGAAACCGGGGGATTATCTTTTCCTGCAGTACGGCCACAACGACATGAAAGACAAAGCCACAAACGCGCTAGCGGCTTACAAATTGAACTTGAAGAAAATCGTCGCGCGCACGCGCGAACTGGGCGGCACGCCGGTGCTGGTGACTTCGATGGAACGCAAGAGTTGCGTCGAGCGGGACACGCTCGCGGGCTATCCGCAAACCGTGCGTGACGTGGCGAAGGAGGAGAATTGCGCGCTGATTGATTTAAACGCGATGAGCCGGATTTTTTACCAGGCGCTCGGCGCGGATTTGGACAAGGCGTTTCAAGACGGCACGCACCACAACAATTACGGCAGCTACGAACTGGCGAAGTGCGTGGTCGAAGGCATCAAACAGGACAAACTGCCGCTGGCGAAGTTCATCGTGGATGATTTCAAGAGTTTTGACCCGGCGAAACCGGATGCGGTCGCTACGTTTGAAATGCCGGCGAGTCCGACGGTCGCCAAGGAGAAGCCGCTGGGGAATTAATGTAGCGCAGGCGTCTGGACACCCGCGCTGCGAGCGCGACAGCGCGAGCATGAATAAAAGTTTCGCCGACTTCGTCGTCATTCGCAGGCGGGACGCCTGCGCTACTTTGCTGGCGTCACTGCCGTCAACGTCACCGGACCGAGCAAACCGCAATCGGTGAGCGGCCAGTTCGAGGCGTCGAAGGGTTTGTAATTGATGTCCACGAAGTTGATGTCGCGGAAAGTTTTCCACGGCACGCCGCGCCGGTCCAGGTCGCGGATGCGGTTGGCGGCGACGCTGGTGACTTCCACTTCGAGCCGGTTGCCGGCCGGTTTCAGGTTGTCCACGACCACGCGGAACGGCGGCGTGATGAGCGTGCCGTAATCTTTGCCGTTCACCTTCACCCGCGCGCTCTGGCGCACGTCGCCGAGGTCGAGATAGAAATTATCGGAGGGACGAGCGCCGCGAGTCCCTGTCTTTGATTCTTGGTTTGGGGACTCGTGTAACTCGTCCCTCCGAGGCGCGTCAAAGGTGGTTTGGTATTTCGCGGTGCCAGCGAAGGCTTGCGCGTTCGTGTCGGGGAACGTCGTCCACGAGGCGAGCCTGGCGGTTTGAAAATCGGCCGGCAGCGTCAGGCCGCCGAGAATGAATTTCACGTTCCACGGGCCGGTGATTTCAACCGGCTGGCCGTTGGTCTGCCAATAAGTCCAAGCCGGGCCTTCCACTTTTTTGTCGGCGAAGGCGCGGAGAATCACGGACTCGCCGGCGGCAAGTTGAAGGTGAATTTTCGCCTCTGCATTGCGGGCAGCAACGCCGATTTTTCCGGTCATCGGGTCAAGAATCAAAATGGATTCTGCTGGTCGCGAAAGTTCAAACCAACCGTCGAAATTTGTAGTTGCGCGATTGGCAACGAAATAATTCCATCCGCCATTGAACGAACGCCGAACGAAAGAAAGCCCTGCAAATTCATCTCCAGCACCCAACAATGAAAGTGTAGTCGAGAAATTGATTGGCTTTGAAAGCAACACCCTTCCTTTGCCAGTTTGTTGGGTCAATACTTCTGAATAGCTCGTTGCTTTTCCCCCAACTGGTTCGTTCCGCAAGTCGGGAAGTTTGGCGAGTAGTTCTTTGAATTCCGCCCGTTGCTTTTCCAAGTTGCTGTTACCCGAAACATCCGTCGGCAATTGGTTTTGAAAAATAACACTCGCGCCGTTTTCCGCGAGCGCGAGTAGTTGCTTGAAAGTTTCCAGTGGTATAAATTTACATTCCGGCACAACGATGACCTGGTATTTGCCGCCGGGCATCTGGATGTTTCCGTCCGCGACTTTGGCGGTTTGCAGTTGCGCGTCGGAAACGTAGTCGAAGGCGTAGCCGCGATCCCACAGTTCCTTCGCCGTCCGGCCGATGGGCTGCCCCTCGAACCAGTCGCGGGCGTGGACGGTGAGGTGCGGCAGCAGCTTGTCGCCGGGCTGCATCCAGAAATCCTCGATCGGCCAGTAGAGCAGGATGTCGTTGTCGGGCGCGCCGGATTGCAGGATGGACTGGCAGCGCGCGGCGTAGGCGTTGACGGCATCGGCGTCGCGCCAGATGGAATTGCGCGGGTTCATCTCCGTCGAGGCGTAAAAATGCCAGCCGGGCCAGCCAGCCTCGTCGGGCGAGTAACAGCAGCCGTGATAAAACATGTGGTTGATGCCGGAGAGAAACATGTCGTCGAAGAGATATTTCACGTCGGACAGTTTCTCGGTGAAATGTTCCGCCAGCCAGGTGCCGGTCTCGGAACTCACGAGCGGTTTGCCGGTGACATGCGCGGCGGACGAGGCGAATTTGGAAATCAATTTGTTGCGGTCGGTGTGAAACATTTCCGTTTCGGGAATGTCGGCGGCGGCGTAAAGGTCGAGCCAGTTGCCGGGCGAACCGTGCGCCTGGTCGCGCGTGATAAAGCCGTGCTCATGCGACCATTTCGTCCACGCGGGCAGCGATTCCCCAGCCATGATTTCGGAGACGGTCTGGCGGTAGTCGCATTTCACGCGGGTGGCGTGGTCGTCGGCGTTCGTGCCGAACAGCGCGAGCAGTTCGGTCTGCAATTTGTAGCCGCGCCGTTTTTCAAACTCGGCAAAAAAATTCGGCGACCAGTCGGAACGATATTCGTAGGAATCCTGGAACTGGGCGCGCGGTTTCGGGCCGGTATAACCGGCAAACGCGGCGGTAAAAGGCTTGAGAAAGTTGTCCATCGCCGGCGGATAAATCAGGTTGAGCATCCAGCCTTCGCCGCCGGGTGCAGGCCGTTTCACTTTCTGTCCGGAGGGTTTTTGCGAAATGGCATAGATTGTCCACTTGCCGCCCGGCGGCGAGAAATCCACTTCGCCATTGGTGGAAATGGAATCCGTCAGGTCAATGGATTTTCCGTCCGGCCCGAAGGCGACGAGCGCCTGGATGGATTTGCGGTTGAATTTTTCTCCCAGTCTTTCGCCCGCGCCAAGGTCGTAGGTTTTCACGACGACGCTGGCGTTCGCATCCTGATCCGAAACCTGCGGGCCGCCGAAACACCAGCCGGTGCCGGTCGTCATGTCCACCCCCATGCCAAGCCGGTTCGCCTCGGCGACCGACCAGCCCATCATCTCCATCCATTTTGGCGAGAGATAGCTGATGTAGTTCGATTCAAACCCCTTCGCGCCGTAAATCGGGATGATGTGAACGCCGCCGAGCCCGGCGTCGTGATAGCGGGTGAGTTCCTTCGTGATGTTCGTTTTGTCCACCGCGCTGCCCATCCACCACCAGAACGCCCACGGCCTGGTCTGGGCGGTGACGGGCGGCCATGCGAGCGCGTCATCGGCGGCGGGAATGGAAATGATTGACGCAAAAAGAAGCGTCAGGCCAATCGCGCACACGCAACCAAACTGGTCAGGCTGTTTCATTATGAATCCAATAGACGCCGATTTTTTTGCGCGAAGCAAGCGCAGAGTGCGGACGAAAAATTCCGGCACATCCGGCAGAACCGTGCCCTGTTATCACTCAACTTGTTGCGTTTTCCGGATTAACGGGTTGTGGTCGTACTGGCGCCGGTTGCGCCAAGTTCTTACGGAGCAGTAAAATTGGTGGCCGTTTAAAACCCTCAACCATGCAATTCCTTGCTGCCCTCACAGTTGGAAGTGATGTCCAATTACTTACCAAGATACTTCGACGGGTTGCGTATCCGGTCGAGCCGCTCGGCTTCATGTTCGTTTCGAACCGCCAGCAGCCGCCTTTGACTGGCAGCATTCGCGATGGTTTGGGGAAGGAACCAGACCTGTTTGACCAGTTGGAGGATGGTCAGCCAAATGAGCTTCAGCGTGTACATAAAAGCGGTATCACTCGTTCAGTGGTCGGTATAGAACAGAGTGCAGAAAATGATAATGGATGATTCCTCAGTTCTGGGCATGGCATTCGGCTCGGCGGGCGTGACCAGGGTGCTCATGTGCGTGGACACCAACTTCAGGTCCGGGCGTTGCGAGAGGAACTCGTTGATCTGTTCTTCCAGGGCCGTCGCCGGCGACTTGCCGGAGGGCAGCTTATGGAGAGTAATTTCAAATATTTTTGCTTTCATGCCGGCATCTGCTTCGACTCCGACCATCAAACCCGCTTGGGGTTTACCACCAGCAACACGATTCCGCCGACGAGCGCAAACGCTCCAACAACGGGCGGGATAAAGTGGTTGACTGTGGTCTCGATGTGCATGCCGAGGAACTCGACCGGCTTTCCCGGAGTTGTGAAGGTGATGCCCGAGTAAGCGAGCACCACAATGCCGAGAGTGACCAGGAGGACTGCAACCATGGTTTTTGTATTCATATTGTTTCTTCAGTTTTTTTCTTCGGTTAACCGCTGCTTAATTCAGCCGCCTGCTCCCGGAGATGAGGCTGACGAGAATCATGATGATGGCAACCACCAGCAGGATATGGATGAACCCGCCCAGCGTGTAACTGCTTACGAGACCGAGCAGCCACAGAACGAGCAACACAACCGCAATCGTGTATAACATAAGATTTTCCTTTTAGTTTGTTTTGTTCACTGCGGGCTGGCGCGCTTTCGCACCAGCCAACAGCAATCGGTCAATTTAGTTGGTGGCCACGGGCACGGCGATGGTCATGTTGTTGATCACGCTGTTCACACCGTTGATGTCGGTGACGAGCTTGGTGACCAGGCTCTTTTCGGCGGCGTTTTGGGCAATGCCGCTCAAGGTAACAATGCCGTCCGTCGTTGAAACTGTGGTGTGCAAGGCGCTGGTCGAGTGGTGCGACAGCAACGACGACTTGACTTCAGCCGTGATCGAGGCGTCATCGATTTTATCCCCGGTGGTTGCGACTGGCGTTACCGGAGTCTTGGCAATCGTCATGTCGTTCACTACCGCTTTGACATTGTCAATGTCCCTGGCGTATTCGGTGGTGAGTTCCTTTTGCGCCAGATTGCCGGCTTCACCGGTCAGGATGACGACGCCGTCTTTCACCTCCACGGTGGTGCCGGTGGCGCTCACATTTCGATGGAACAAGAGTGCGGTTTTCACCTTCAGGCCGATCCACGTATCCGAGTGTTCGGCGGGTTGCGCGCCGCTGAACACCAGTTGATTGTCCACGCTTATGACGCCGGGCAGACTCGCCACGGTGTCCTGGGCCAGGGACTTATCGGACGCTTTGGTCACCGTTCCGGTCAGGGTGACGACACCGTCTTTGGATTCAGTCTTGATGGAATCGTCCTTGAGGTAGGTTTTGAACACATACGACTTTGCGGCGGATGACTCGATGCGGCTGTCCGTATCGGAAGCGCGCAGCGATGGGCTGGTGACTAACAGGGCGCTCGTGGCGGCCAGGAGCGCGACTGTGCAGGTTGATTTCATTTTCATTATGCTTTTACTTTCGGTTGTTGCGTTAATTGATGTTTTTGTTACGAGCAGCATGGTACGTTGCGGGCCGGCCCTGCGCTATGGGGTGTAACCCTACCGTGCGAGCACGGCGGACAAATGATTGCTTATCTCCACGCCGCCCGCGTCCTCGGTCAATTTCTTGGCGTCTTCGATTCAACTTCCGGACGGCCTGGCAAGGCGGGAAGACCGCAGCCCACGAAAACCGATTTGGGTACAATGAAACCAGTCTTCAAGGCGCCGCCAGTCGGAAGAATTGCGGGTGATTCGTTGCCGGCAGGCTGACTTGATAGAAAGTATTCGCAACGACCGGTTCATTGGTAACGGCCACCCAGTTGGCGGCGGCGAGGTTGGTGTTTTGTTGCAGGCCAAAACCAATTTCATTGGTGGTCCAGAAAAGGGAAACTTTGTTGTTGGCGTTAGAGATGCTTAAAGGCGGCGGTAACAAGGTGTAAATGCCGCCACTGGCAGCTGCCGCCACCGCCCGGTTCCCATCTTTTGAAGCTGCGATGGCAATCCAATTGGTTCGCGGCGCGTTGTTGGTGATCCAACCCGCGCCGGCGTTGAGCGAGCTGTAAATCTGACCGTTATTACTGCTGACGCCAAACCAGACATTCCCATTGGTCGAACAGGCAACTTTGTTGATGGCAAGGCCGGCGTAGCCCGCATACGTCCAGTTTGTACCCGCATTCGTGGAGGCTAGAAACAATGGCGCGGCGGCGGCCAGCAACACACTGCCGTTTGCCGAAGACGCCAATGAAGTCCAAATGAAGGGAACGCTGGACACATTATTGGAGACCCAGGAAGTCCCCGCGTTCGTGGAAGTGTAAATCGAACTGCTGATGTTATTCGCCCGGGCCGCCACCAGATAGTTTCCATCCGCCGAGGAGGCCACGGCATCCCACGGGGGGCTTGGCGAGCTGATCACGTTCAACCAAGTTGCCCCCGCGTTGGTTGAAGTGTAGATAGAGGGTGTAAAGAGGAGGTAATCGGCTATCACCAGCTTCGTGCCGTCGGCCGAGGAGGCAATCGCACCAGCAGCCTGTTGATTGCCCGGCGAACCAGGAGTGAAGGCCAGCGTCCAGACGGTTCCCGAATTCGTATAAACCGAGTTGGCGACCGCCGCGAGCTTGGTGCCGTCCGCCGAGGAAGCAACCGACAGCCAGCTCGTAATTGGTGCGCTGTTCGATATCCAAGTCAGACCATAATTGGTCGAGGTGTAGATGAAACGATTGCCGACGGCCACCAAACGGGTGCCGTCGGCTGAGGCGGCCACCGCCGTCCAGGCATTCGTGGGCGCGCTGGTCCGGGTCCACGTTTGAGCTGATGCCACATCACAACTGGCAGAACAAAAAAGTATTACCGCCCCCAATAGATAATTTTTTATGGTCGTCCTTGCAGTCAAGTTGGTTTTGCTCTCCAAAAGAGAATTCAACCATCAGCCCGGTCATGTCAAGCAAGGAAGAGGTGGTGTTTTACAATCACAGCCGCTGCACGTCGCAACTCATCCCATGGCGCCCAAATCCACCCGCCCCATCTGCCCATCACCTGCATGAAGGGAGACCCAAATGCACCCGGTGCTTTGGTTGAGCTGGCGAACATGGCACGCTTCTCAGTTTATAATTTCCCATGCCGTCACTGCGGATTGGTTGCAGTTAGGATTCAATTCGCGGACGGATCATTCGCTTCCTGGCCATGATTTTCGCGCCATTGGTTTTTCGCTTCGTCCAAAATCGCGAGTTGATCCGGCGTCAGCAGAGGCTTGATTTGATTGACGGCTGTCTCTCTGTAGGGCCGGAGACCGGCCCAGACCTGTTGCAACTGTTTGCGCGCCGCCTCAATTTTTACCGTGTCCTTCGCTGCGCGCGCCTGCCGATTTGCCTCCTCGGCGGCGTCAATCCGGGGTTGGTTGGCTATCTGGTATTGCTGGCAGGTGTTGGCAAAGTCATCCTCGATTGGCTTCAGCTCCGTTCTCTGGTCGTCGGTGAGTTTCAACTTTTCCTTGAGCCCAGGCGGAAGGAGGCATCGTTCGCCCAAAGACCGGTCATTTTCAAACGCCTTTTGATATTTCCAGGTTTGGGCGAGGCTATTGGTGCCGTTGGTGTTGGTATCTTGCGCCAGCAATGCGGGCGCGGCCAGCGCCAGCACACTGCTGATGGTGAGCAGGGTGAGTTTGGTTTTCATGTATTTCGTAAATTTGGGGCAGGCGTGTTTGCTTGCCTGATTGGCTGACACTAATTCAAGAAGCTGCACGTGCGCTATGGGGTGTTACCCTACCGGACGTATTTGACTTGGACGCACCCTGCGCGCCGCGCTTGCTTTCGGGCGGCGGCTCCAACGGTTAACAGTAGGGTTACACCCCATAGCGATGGGCCGGCCCAGGCCGTAACTTGAGCCAATATGACCGTACTCAAAATCAAAGCCGGCCCTTTGTTTCTGGCATTGGGTCTGGGGTTGTCAACGGCAGTCGTAGTCACCGGCATCACCGGTTGCGCCAGCGGTCCGTTTTCATCAAACCTCAACCAGTCTCCGACCGATTTCAAACCCACCTGGAGAGGCGATGACCATACTCCGCCGGTCTATACGTCTCCGACCGTCACTCCAGCAACCAACAATTTGGCGAATTCGCCTTCCGACTGATTGGCCGCCACAAACCAACTGACAAATCAGTGAGCGGCCGTCTCGCCGCCTGCCGCCGCCTGCCGGCTTGTCTCCGCGACGGAAAGCAGGCACGCTCAACCCATGCCATGCCCGGCGCATTTTTGACCGCCCGAACTTATGCGCGTCATGCTTGTCTATTCCAATCGGACCCGGCTCATGGAGCCGGCGCCGCCGATCGGCCTGAGCTACGTCGCCACCGCGGCGCGGCAGGCCGGACACGACGTGCGGTTTGTGGATTTGATGATGAGCCGCGAGCCGCTGGCCGACCTGCGCGCGGCGCTGAACGAGTTTCAGCCGGAAGTCGCCGGTTTTTCCGTGCGCAACATTGACAACATTGTCGCCCAGCGCACGTCGTGGCACCTGGATGAAGTCCGGGAGATGATCGCCACGGTCCGTACGCACAGCGCGTCGCGCGTCGTGCTCGGCGGCCCCGCGGCCTCGATTCTCGGCGCGACGGTACTCGAACGGCTGGACGCCGATTTCGTGGTGGTGGGCGAAGGCGAAACAGCATTTCCCCGGTTGCTGTCCGCGCTCGCAGCCCGTGGCGATTTCGCGGACATCGACGGGCTTTGCTTCCGCGCCGGCGGAAAAATAATTTCCATTCCGCCCGTGCGCCATGAGACGTTTGGCCGGTCGGGCATGGAGCAATGGATTCGCTGGCGGGCATACGAACGCGCCGGCGGGACGTGGGCGGTGCACACCAAACGCGGCTGCCCGCTGGAATGCCTCTACTGCAATTACCCGGTGATGGAAGGCCGCCGGTTGCGCTGCCGCGACGCGGCCGATGTGGTGGACGAAATCGAACACGTCCGGCGCATGGTCGGCCCGCGCACGTTTGAGTTCACCGACTCGACCTTCAACGTGCCGGAAAGCCACGCGGTCGGCATTTGCGAGGAGGTCATCCGCCGCAAGCTGCGCGTGAACCTTTCCGCCTCCGGCCTCAACCCGCTGACGGTGTCGGAAAACCTGTTCACGCTGATGCGGCGGGCCGGGTTTTGTTCGCTGAACATCACGCCCGACGCGGGCAGCAAAACCATGCTGCGCAGTTTGCGCAAGGGGTTTGACGTGGAAACCGTCCGGCGCACGGCGGAACTGGCGCGCGCATCGGGCATCCGTTGCACCTGGTTTTTCCTGCTCGGCGGCCCGGGCGAGACGCGCGCGACGGTCGAGGAAACCGTTTCGTTTGTCGAAGCGAATTTGAACTGGAAAAAATTCCTGACGATTTTCCTGACCGGCATCCGGATTTTGCCGGGCACCGATCTAGCCCGGCGCGCGGTGGCGGAAAAATACCTCGCAGCGGACCACGATCTGTGCGAGCCGGTGTTTTATTTCGCGCCGGGGCTGGACGAGCAATGGGTGCTGGACCGCATCAATCGGGCGATTGCGCGCTGTCCAACGATTGTTCACGGCGCGGAGCAAAAGGGCTCGCCCCTGACGCGGGCATTCGACTCGGCGCTCTACTGGCTTGGTGCTGCGCCGCCGTTTTACCGTTTTTTGCCGGATTTGCTGCGCTGTCCTCCGCTGCCGGCGTTGCGCGCGCGCCACACGGGTGTAAGGGCCGCCGTCCGCGCCGCGCGGGATGATCCAAAATTTCCAAATGCGACGCGAAAACTTGAAACGGCCAAACGAAACTGAAATGGTCCGCCTGAATCATTCCCTCTTCGTTTGTTTTGCGCTGTGGCTGATTCTGGGCGCGGGCTGCCGCACGGCCAATCCATTGCCGCCGGCCGACTTTTCCGCGCCCGGCTGGCGCGTCCAGCAAGGCGTGGCCGTTTGGAAACCGTCCTCCCACCGGCCCGAACTTGCCGGCGACCTGCTGCTGGCGACCAATGCAAACGGAAATGTTTTCCTCCAGTTTTCCAAAATGCCTTTCCCGCTGGCGACCGCGCAAATATCCGGCGGCCAGTGGCAGATTGAATTTGGCGCGGACAAATATTCATGCCAGGGTCGCGGCACGCCGCCGGATCGTTTCGCCTGGTTTCAATTGCCGCGAGCGCTCCTCGATACCAACCTCGGCGCCAATTGGCAGTTCAAGCGCACTGAAACCAATTCGTGGCGCCTGGAAAACCCCCGCACCGGCGAAATTTTGGAGGGAATATTTTTCCCATGAACCGCCGCTGGTTTCGCTGGTGGTGGCTTCTGCTGCTCGTTCCGATCATCGCCGGACTCGCGCGATTGCATTTTGATGTCGAGATTCTCGACCTGCTGCCGGCGAATGTTCCCGCTGTTCAGGGTCTCAAAATTTTCCAGCAACACTTCACCAATGCGCGCGAACTCATCGTCACCGTGCGCGCGACGAATCGCGATACCGCCGAACAAGCCGCGAAATCCATCGCAAAATGTTTGCAAGGCGAAACCAATCTGGTCGCCGATGTGACCTGGCAGCCGCCCTGGCTCGAACATCCCGGGCAAACCGCCGAACTCATCGCTTATCTCTGGCTCAACCAGCCGCCGGAGCAATTTGCGAATCTCACCGCGAAACTTTCGGAAACAAATCTCAGCAGCGTTCTCACCGCGACGCGCGAACAACTGGCCACCACGCTTTCGCCCAATGAAATCGCACAGTTGAGTTACGATCCGTTCGGCCTGACGCGACTGCCCGAAAACGTCGCCGGGACCGTTTCCGGTTTTGGGCAGGGACAGGAATTGTTCGCCTCCGCCGATGGCACGTTCCGAATCATCTTCGTCAAGGCCCGCGGCGAATTGAACGGCTACCGCGAATGCACCGGCTGGTTCAACGCCGTGAAGCGAAGCGTCAGCGCCGCGTTGCCACCCTCGAAGGAGATGCAAATCGGCTACACCGGCCGGCCCGCGTTCGTCGCGGAAATATCCGGCAGCATGAAACATGACATCATGCTGTCCGTCGGCGGCACGTCATTCATCATCGCGATTTTATTCTGGCTTGCCCACCGCCGCGTCAAGCCGGTGCTCTGGCTGCTGGCATTGCTGGCATTGATTCTGGCCGCGACGCTCGCGCTCGGCGGGTTGATTTTCGGCGCGATCAACGTCGTCAGCATGGGGTTCGCGGCGATTCTGCTCGGCCTCGCGGTGGATTACGCCGTCGTGCATTATCAGGAGGTGCTCGCGCATCCGGACCTGTCCATTCCCGAAGTTCGCCACGCCATCGCGCCCAGCATTTTTTGGGCGGCGGTCACCACCATTTCGGCCTTTCTCGTTTTGAACTTTGGCGGCCTGCCCGGCCTGGCCCAACTCGGCTCACTCGTCGGCATTGGCGTCGCGCTCTCGGCTGGTGTGATGATTTTCGCGTTTCTGCCGCCGCTGTTTCCAAACCGGATGCAGCCGCAACCCAATCGAGTCGTCGAGGAAGCTGAAATCAAATCCGCCGCACTGCTCAATCCAAACCGGGGAAAAACTGTCTTCGCGGTCACGGCCATTTTGATTTTGTTCTGCGCCGTCATCTTGTTCTCCGGCCTGCCGAAAATGGACGCGAGCGCGAATGCCTTGCGGCCGCGCAACAGCCAGGCTTACGCGACGCTCGACGCAATCAAAGTTAATCTGGGGCAAAAACGCGAGCCGCTCTGGCTGGTCGTTTCCGGCCGCGACGAAAGCGATGTCGCCAAAAAACTCGGCGCCGTTTTGCCGGCACTCAACGCCGCGGTTTCCAATCAAACCCTCTCCGGCTTCACGCTGCCCAACGCGCTCTGGCCGCGACCCGAATTTCAATCGGCCAATCGTGCGAATGCGCTGTCACTCGTCGCCGGGGGCGACGCGTTGCGGGCTGCCGCTTTGACCAATGGCTTTTCCGAAGACGCCCTCGGTCTGGCCAAAAACATTTTGGAAACCTGGCAGCGTGCTGCCGCGAGCACAAATGTATTCTGGCCGACGAATCCGCTTTGCGCGTGGATCTTTGAAAAACTTGCGGTGCGCGAACCGCATAATTATTTTGCCGTCGGCTTTCTTTTTCCGTCAACCAACGCAACGTCGTTCGTGCAACTCGATTCGCAATTGCCGCGCGACGGCGTCTGGCTTTCGGGCTGGGAACTGCTCGGCGGAACGGTTTTGGCCGCCGTCAAAAAGAATCTCTGGAAACTGTTGCTGCCGATGGCCGGCCTCATTCTCCTTTCGCTCTGGCTGGCCTTCCGGCGGTTCACCGAAATGTTTTTCAGCCTCGGCATTTTGTTTTTGAGCGGATTTTGCCTCTTGGCTGTGATGAAAATCTGCGGCTGGCAATGGAATCTGCTCAATCTCATGGCCCTGCCGCTGATTCTCGGCACGGGCGTGGACTACAGCATTTTCATGCAGCTCACGCTGCGCCGTTGTCACGGTGATCTGCAACTGGCGCATCGCTCGGTCGGCCGGGCGCTGCTGCTCTGCGGTGGCACGGCGATTGCCGGTTTTGGTTCGCTCGGCCTGTCGAGCAATGCGGGAATGTCGAGCCTCGGTCGGGTCTGCGCCGTCGGTATCGGGGGCAATATGTTGATCTCGGTTTTTCTGCTGCCGGTCTGGTGGCGTGTGTTTCATCGGGAGTCGGGAGCCGGGAGCCGAGGGCCTGCGGCTTCGACGCCCGACGCTCGACCCTCGGCGCCTTCCTCGCTTTACGGCGCGCGCTTCTGGCAGATCGGCCTGACGTTGGCGCGCTTTTTGCCAAAAGCGTTTGGTGTCGCGCTCGCAAAATATTCCGCCGGGATTTACTGGCGATTGGCCGCGCACCGCCGTGAAATTGTGATTCAAAATCTGTTGCCCGTTTTGAACGACCGCCAACTGGCCACCAGGGCGGCGCGCGAACTGTTCACGGAATTCACGCTCAAGCTTGCCGACCTGTGGCGCTATGAAAGCGGTGGCGCATTTGACCGATGGCAGGGCGACTGGAACGGCTGGGAACATTTCACCGCCGCCCACGCTCGCGGCAAGGGCGTGCTGCTGGTCACGCCGCACCTGGGCAATTGGGAATTCGGCGGGGAGTTTCTCGTCCAGCATGGCCACAAACTGCTCGTGCTCACGCAGCCCGAACCCGACCCGCGCCTGACGGAACTGCGCCAGATTTCCCGCGCCCGCCACGGTGTCGAAACCCTGGTCGTTGGCCGGGATGCGTTCGCATTTGTCGAAATCATCAGGCGATTGCAGGAAGGCGCGACCGTCGCGCTGCTCGTGGATCGCCCGCCCGCGCCGACGGCGGTGAACGTTGATCTGTTCGGCAAACGGTTCCCTGCTTCCATTGCCGCCGCGGAACTGGCCCGCGCTTCCGGTTGCGCAATTATTCCCGCCTACATTGTGCGCCAGCGCGGCAGTTATCTCGCGCACATTTTGCCGGAAATCGCCTATGACCGCGTAGCGATCGGCAACCGCGCGGCCCGCATCCAGTTGACACAGAAAATCCTGCGTGCGTTCGAACCGGCCATCCGGCAGCATCTCACGCAATGGTTTCATTTCGTCCCGATCTGGCCGGACGAAAAACCGGAATGAAAATGCTCCGACAACTCGTGTTTGCGCTCGGAATCTTTTCCGCGCTGCAAAACGTGCGCGCCGATGAAACCAATTCCGTGTTGGATGCGTGGTTCGCCGCGCAAACCAACGTTCACACCTGGTCGGCGGATTTTGTCCAGACTCGCGCGCTTAAAACCCTGACCCAGCCGCTCGTCGCCAGCGGTCACATCTCGTTTGCCATGCCGAATGACTTTCGCTGGGAACTCGGCCAGCCCGCGCAATCCATCGCCCTGCGGCGCGGCGACGAAATGTTCGTGATTTATCCGCGGTTGAAACGCGCGGAGCGTTATTCGCTTGGGGCCGGCACGCCGGCTGAATGGCGCGACACGATGTCGCTGTTGCAGGCCGGTTTTCCGCATGACCGGAAGGAATTTGAGGCGCAGTTTCAAATTCTGTCGCTGACGGAAACCAACGGGGCGTGGCAACTCTCCCTTCAGCCGAAAAGCGTCTTCGCGCGGCGGATGATGCCGGAGCTGCGCATCGGCCTGGCGACGAATGATTTTTCGCTGGCCAGCACCGAACTGGTTTTTGTGGACGGCTCGCGGATGCGGAATGATTTCACCAACGCCGTCTTGAATCCGACGCTGGACGGAAAATTGTTCGAGTGGAGTCCGCCCGCTGATTTCAAAATTACCGAACCCATGAAGCGGTAAAACGGAGCGCGGGTGTCCCACCCGCAGCAGCCAGGATTGCTGAATGAACGCACGAAATTTTACGATCTTTATGTTGTCGAACGTGCTGCGGCTGAGACAGCCGCGCTCCGTCGCCTCCCCAAAACCATGAACAATCTTGATGCAGCACTGAATCTTCTGCCGCACGGCGCGGAATTCCGGTTCCTTGACCGGCTGGTGAATCTGGCCGCGGGACAAAGCGGCGCAGGCGAATACCAGGTTCGCGGCGACGAACCGTTTCTGCGCGGCCACTTTCCCGGCAAACCGATTTTTCCCGGTGTGCTGCTCGTCGAGGCGGCGGCGCAACTTGCAGGCGTCGTGGCGCAAAGCGATCCAAAAATCCCGCCGCTGGCCGGACTGAAACTCACCGCGCTGCGTAGTGTGAAAATCCTCGGCACCGCCAAACCCGGCGAAATCATCCGGCTCGAAGCACACATTACGGGACGGCTCGGCAATCTGGTACAGGCACAGGCAACGGCCTGCGTCGCAGGTGAAACGGTTCTGAAGGCGGAATTGACTTTGAGTGGCGCGACGTAACTTCACTTCACAAACGGACAATTCAGGCGCGTGTTTCGGCCAGGAAACGTCGCCGCCATTCCGCGCGCGAAATTTTCCCGCGGGCGTTGGCCGAAAGTGATTCCACAAAACGCCATTCGCGCGGAACCTGCCAGGCGGGCAGCATTTGCAGCAGAAATTGTTTCAATTTCTTTTCCACCGCACCCCCCACGATGACCGCGACGATGATTTCCGTCCGCTCCACGTCGCGGCTCGGCGCGCCAAAAACCAGGCACTCGCGAACCTGCGGATGCGCGCGCAGCGCGCGCTCGATGGTTTCCGGCGACACTTTGCGTCCGGCCACGTTGATCTGGTCGCCCAGCCGCCCGCGCAGATAAACCTGGCCGTCCTTCAATTCCGCCAGGTCGCTGGTGTGAAAAATTCCGCCGCCGAGCGAATCCAATTTACCCGGCCAGTACGTTTCGGCCACCGCGCGGCTGCGAACCACCAGACAACCACGATCATTGAGCGACAAATTTACATTTTGCATGGTCCGGCCGGCCAGCGCGGTATCCGTGCGCGGCGTTTCACTGGCATCATAGGCAATGCCGCCGCATTCGGACGCGCCGTAAAAATTATGGATTTTGAGTCCGCAGGATTTGAAAATGGCCTGTTCCAAATCCACTGACAATGGGGCGCCGGCGGAAATCGCGAGTCGCACACTGGACGGAATCGCCTTTGCCTCGTGCCACGCGCGCCACATCGCCGGCACGGCGGCGATCGTGATGGCCGGTTCGTTTTCAGCCGCGCGACGGATGATTTCAGGCAACGGCACGGGCGCAAGTATCAGCGGGATGCCGTGCAGCAGCAGTGGCAGCACCAGATGGGAAAACCCGTACGAGTGCGCCATGGAAATGACGCCGAGGTTCGGCCAGTCCGCGCGCAAGCCCATGGTGGCGACGATATTGTCCGCGTCGGCCATGAGTTGTCCGGCGGTGAAGGCGACGAGTCGCGCCGCGCCGGCGGTGGCCGATGTGGATTTGAAATGAACGCAATTTTTCGGCGGACGGGAAATTTCCGGCGGCAATTGTCCCGGTTCGAGTGGACAAACCATTTTGTTTTCGCGCCACGCGGCGAGCAAATCGAGGATGAATTCCGGCGAATGGCCCTGGGGAAAGGCCGTGCCGGCCCGGCCAATAGCTTGGGCTTCACCCGCGGCGAACAGTTCGGCAAAAGTCCAGCGACGTCCCGACACGGTGTCGCGCAACGCAAGTTCATTGCGCCGATCCCCGGCAATGTTCCGCCAGCGTTCGTAAAGCATTGTCAGGTTGTTACCGCACGACTAACTTCTTCCGCAAGCGAATTGATGACATTTGCCAAAACAACCCAGGGTGAAGCCGGCGGGCGGCCTTTTGAATTTGCGCGCGACACCTTTGCCTTTGCCAATGAATTGCTGTGGGAATATCAATTCGATCCGACGGCCGGAAAAACCACCGTCCGCCGGCATAAACCGAAGCCGGACTACGTGCTTCGCTGTTTTGTTTTGACGCGCGCGGTGCGGCAATTTCATCATCACGCGCGGTTTGATGCCGGTCAAACCATTGCCGGTGATGAAACCTACCGGCAATTGATTCGCGAGGTCATCTCGCGCAACCCGCGGACGCCGTGCCCGGAAGAAAGACAGATCGTCATTCCCGGATATGCCAGCTTGCGCGAATTCAGCCACGCTTGTGAAACTTTGTTGAAAGCCGGGTGTGGCGGGGCATGGCGTTCGTATTTTTTGCGGAGCCATTGGCGGATGATTCTTCCGATTACGCGCGCCCACCAGACGCGCACGGCCGCGCAATTGATCGCCGCCCTCAAACAAAACATTGCGCCCCTCATCCATTTGGTGAATTTCCCTTCCCTGTCCATCAATCACGGAATGGTGGTGTTCGACGGGGTGGAAACCGGGCGCGGTTTTGAGTTTCAAGCCTACGACCCGAACGATCCAAAACAACCGACGCAACTGATGTTTGACCGCGCGTCGCAAACCTTTTTTCTGCCGGCGAATCTTTATTGGGTGGGCGGCAGCCTGAACATCATCGAGATTTATCGCCGCTGGTTTTTATGATCCGCCGCGCCGCGTTTTGGACGCCAGAACAATGGCCCGATAAAGACCAGGCCGCAGATGTCGATGCCGCAGATATAGCCGATTTTGTAGAAACGCCCCGAATTGTCCGCCGCAAAAATTTCCACGTCCCGGCCCAGGACAAGGCTGGGCAACGCCAGCGGCATCAGCGCGCCGTGTAATATGCCGAGACCAAATCCCGCCGTTTTATTTTTCGGAAACGCCCACGGCGACGCCCAACCATAAAACCATCCCAAAACCACCGTAGCGATGGCGAGAATCACAACTTTGCGCAGCAGGCGCCTGATTAAACCATGCCTTTTTGAGGCCGGAGCTTGAGTTGAGTCCATGACGGGGTTGTTACGGCACACGGATTGTGTTGCAAGCGCGGAAAACATCGCGTTGAGCCAGCCGCCAGCGCAACCAGCGCCAGGTGTCCGTGAGCGGATTAATCCGGCTGGCGTTCGATTTGTATATGACCTGGGTGGGCACAAATTCAACCCGCTGTTTGGCGGCCAGAAAGGCGACGAGCATTTCGGATTCGATTTCAAAACGGTTCGCGCGGAGCGGCAACTGAAGCAGGGTTTCCAGATGCGCGAGCCGGAAACCGCATTGTGAATCCGGCAACCGCACGCCGGTGAGGCGGGAAAGCCGTTTTGACATCCACTGATTTGCTTTTCGCCGCAACCAGGGCATCGCATCGGAATTTTCCATGCGATGGCCGACAATGAGCGGGATCTGGTTTTTTTCGGCACAGTCAAAAAAATTGGGAATGTCGTCCGCCGCGTGCTGGCCGTCGCCGTCCAGCATGAGCACCCAAGTGAAGCCGAGTTCACGGGCCCGTTGCCAGCCGGCGCGCAACGCCGCGCCTTTGCCGCAGTTCCTTGGCCGGCAGACCACTTCCGCACCCGCCATTTTCGCCTTTTCCGCCGTGGTGTCGGTCGAGCCATCGTCCACGACGATGACTTTTGGCAAATGTTTTTGGACTCCGGCGATGACGGTCCCAATGTGCGCCGCTTCGTTGAAGCACGGAACCACCGCAACGCATTGGCGTTTCCAATCCATCACATTTTGAAAAATATGCGCGCGTTCGCGGTCAATCCACGCTGCCAGGATGCAGATCGCTTTTGACCACCGAGCCGTCGGCGGCGGAAACAACCACGACCCCGACGTCCGCGTCATCATTGGGGTTTTTAAGTTTGGCCGCCCAGAGTTTGATCTTCCATTCCGGGCCCTGATCGCCGTGTTGCAGCCAGAGTTGCGTGGCCTTGAGCGTGAGATTTTTCAACAACGGCTCCGCCATGGCGATTTTCAGCGCCTGGTCGGAGTCCACCTTCAATTTTGTATTGTCAAGCGTCCGGTCATTGCCCGTCACCGGTTCGAGCAGCCGCAACGGGTGCGAGACATCGAGCTTTTGTCCCGCGCCAAATTTGACTTCGACAGCCTTGAGTGTCGCGTCGGGGTCGTAATAAACGACATACCAGATGTTCGGCACGAGCGTGCCGACGGATTTCTCGGAGCGGATCTGGACGACCTGGTCCTTCGACTCCACGCCGACGTATTGATTGCCCAATTTGACCAGTTCAAAGGCCGTGGGATCGGCGGCCAGCGCCACTTGCGCGACGGCAAATGTCATTGCCGCAACCGCGAACGTTTTCAGGGTGAAACTTTTTTGTATAATTTTCATGGTCGCAAATATATTTCAACAAGTTGATCGTGCCCGGCTGACGACGCTCGAAACCATTCCGCCGACCGGGCAAAATGCGTTGCGCCGACACCAATCTGATCGACTTTAATCCGGCCGTTCACCGGTGTATATGGGGTGTTCACCCCACTAGTCTCGCCGGGACCCCGAGACTACAATCATAAACGATTGTCACGTTACGGCTATTTTCCCACCGAGTCTGAACTCGCTTTGAACGGCGCGGCACAAACGGCCCTGCACGAACGCGCCGCCGCCGTGGCGCGAAACACTTTTGGCAAAGAAGTTTTCGTGCGCGCCGTGGTCGAAGTTTCGAATTTCTGCCGCGAAAATTGCGGCTACTGCGGCATACGCCGCGATAATCGCAGCCTCGCCCGCTACCGCGCGCAGCATGAACAAATCGCCGAACTGCTCATCGAGCATTGCCCGGACAGTGTGACGGATGTGAACATCCAATCGGGCGAAGACCCGGTGGCCGTGCGCGAAGTCGTGCTGCCGCTCATTGAAATCCTGCGGCGCGAAACGACGCTCGGCATCAGCGTCTGTCTGGGGACCTTGTCGCCGGAACTTTACTCCGAACTGCAGGCCGCCGGCGCGGAAATGTTTATCATGAAGTTCGAATCCGGTGACGCCGCGCAATACGAATTGCTCGAAGCGCCCGGCACCCTGGCCGAGCGACTGCGGCACATCCGCCTGCTTGCGGAACACAACTGGTTCGTCAGCTCCGGTTTCATCGTCGGGCTGCCCGGACAAGCGCCGCGGGACCTGTGGAAAAACCTTGAACTGGCCCGCACGCTTCCGCTTCACGGATGCAGCGTCAGCCCGTTCATTCCCGGCGAAAACACGCCGCTCGCCGGAAGCGCGATGGGCAACGCCGATTGGACTCTCAATTGCGTGAGCGCACTGCGGTTGATGCGGCCCGACTGGGTGATTCCCGCCGTCAGCGCGTTCAACCTCGCCGCGCCGGATGGCTATCGTCGCGGCCTGCGCGCGGGTGCGAATCTCGTGACGATCAACCTGACCCCCGGTGATATGCGCGGCGACTTCGTCATTTACAAGCGCGGCCGGTTCATCATGACGGAAGAGCGCGTGCTGGATGCCCTTGCTGCTGAAGGGCTCGCGCCATCGAAAACCGGGCTGGCGGATTTTTTTCGCAGCCAGGCAACGGATACCGCGGGAAAAGAAATCGCCAGCTCAGTTCAAAGGTGAGGTGCGCGTGCTGTTTTCTCCGTCAAAATCTTTCGCCGACGCAAGGTCAAATCGCGTCGTCGTCACCGGCGCGGGCATCTTCACCGCGTTAGGCCCTGGCTGGCGAATCAACGCCGACGGTTTTCGCTCCGGGCGGACCGTATTTCGTCCGGTAACGTTGTTCGACGTTTCACGCCAGCGTTCAAAAATCGCGGCGGAAGCCGACTTGCCAGCGGAACTTCCGGCCACAAAACTGGCTCCGAACACCATCCGCCGTTTGAGCCGTGCTTCCCGGATGCTGGTGGTCGCCGCCCATGAGGCGTGGTCACAGGCGGGGTGGAACGCGGAGGAAAATCTGCCGGTGGTGCTTGGCACCACCAGTGGCGAAATGTCCTTCGGAGAACAATACCTGCAACAAGCCCTGCAATCTCCGCATGCCAAAAGACGGCAGCCAACGCGCGTCGTCCACTATCAAATTCAGCAGCAGGGACTCGAATTGAGCAACGCCTTCGGTTTTCACGGACCGATCACCGTCATTTCAAACGCCTGCGCTTCCGGCGCGAACGCCATCGGCCATGCGTTTGAGCTGGTGCGCGGCGGACGCGCCGAAAAAGTTTTGACCGGCGGGTACGACGCCCTGTGCCAGTTGACTTTTGCCGGCTTCGATTCGCTCCAGGCACTCTCACCGACCACGTGCCGTCCGTTTGACGCCACGCGCGACGGGCTGACGCTGGGCGAAGGCGCGGCGATATTGACCCTGGAAACGCTGGAGCAGGCGCGAAAACGAAATGCGGAAATCCTGGGCGAAATCACCGGCTATGGCGCGGCCACCGACACGCATCATCTCACGCAACCGCATCCCGAGGGCAATGCCGCCCTGGCCGCGATGACAGCCGCGTGCGCGAGCGCAAAAATATCTCCCGAACAAATTGATTATGTCAACGCGCACGGCACGGCCACGCCGCAAAACGACGCAACGGAAACGGTGGCGGTCAACCGTTGGGCGGGCGGCCACGCAAAAAAATTGCCGGTCAGTTCGACCAAATCCAGCATCGGCCATCTGCTCGGCGGGGCCGGCGCGGTGGAAGCGGTCGTTTGTTTGATGGCGTTGCGCGGGCAATGGCTGCCGCCGCAGATTTCATTGAATAAAATTGATCCCGCCTGCCGTTTTCAAATTGTGCGTGAACCGATGGACGCGAAAATTGAAATGTCGCTTTCCAATTCATTTGGTTTCGGCGGCGCGAATGCGTCGCTCATTTTCCGGAGGTGGGCATGAGCCGTGTATTCGTTGACGGAATCGGCGCCGTTTCGCCCGCCGGCTGGGGCGTTGCGGCCCTGCGCGCCACCCTGGAAAAGAACGTGCCGCTGCCCGTTCAACCGGTGGTTCGGCCGGGCTGGGGAAAACCGCTTTTCGTTCGTTTGGTTCCGCCCCCGGCGGCGCGGCCGGCATCCTTTGCGCATCCGCGATTACGCCGGGCCAATGTGATCACCCAATTCACCGTCGCCGCCGCGCTCGAAGCGCTGGGGGAAAGGGTTTCCCTCGTGCAAAGCGGCGCGGTGCGGTTGGGCATCATCGTGGGCGTGATGACCGGCAATGTGAATTATTCGCGCCGGTTTTATGAGGAAGTTTTAATGGACCCGGCGACGGCCAGTCCGTTGATCTTTCCCGAAACCGTTTTCAACGCATCCGCCAGCCACCTGGCCGCCTTGCTCGGCTCGAATGCCATTTGCTACACGCTCGTTGGCGACGACGGGACTTTTTTGCAGGGCATCGCACTTGCCGCCCAGTGGCTCGCAGACGACAAAGTGGACGCTTGCCTGGTGATCGGCGCGGAGGAAACCGACTGGATCGTGGCGGACGCCATAAAGCTGTTTCACCCCAACGCGGTTCACAGCGCGGGTGCGGGCGCAATCTTGTTGAAGCAGGATTCCGGCGCCATCGCCGAACTGGCTGCCGTCACCGATGCGTTTCCGTTCACGCAACGTCAAACCCGGGCCGCAGCGGCGCGCCGGATGCGGGCCCAGTTTCCGCCGGGCGCAAAAAATGAATTGCTCTGCACCAGCGCGCAACAACTGCCGCGCCCGGACATGGCGGAAAACCAGGCGTGGAGCGATTGGACTGGCGTTCAGGTGGCGCCGCGGGCAATTCTGGGGGAGGCATTCCTGGCGGCCACCGCGTGGCAGTGCGTCGCCGCGTGCGACGGCATCCGGCAAAATAAATTTGCCGGCGCGAATGTCAGCGTCGTGGGCGCCAACCAGCAGGCGATTGGGGCACGGTTTGCAAAACCGGTTTTTTGAAGCACTGCATGAACCGACGAATCATTTTGATCACGGGCGCGAACGGCGCCCTGGGCCGGGCGACGGCGCAAACATTTCTGGACGAGTCGCCGGGGAATTTTGTCTGGCTCGGCGTGAACCGCCGGCGCGAACACGCGGAAACCCTGGCGGCGAAAAATCCAGACCGTTGCCGGGTCATTTCCCTGGATGTGACCAGGCCGGATGCCTGGAAATCTGCGGTCGCGGAAATTGTGGCCGCGCATGAGCGGCTCGACGTTTTGGTCAACAACGCGGGGACCCACGACGACGCGCTTTTGGCGCAGATGAAATGGGAATCGTGGCACGGGGTGATGGCGGTGAATTTGGAGGGGGTTTTTCACGGTTGCCAGGCGGTCTTGCCGGTGATGATTTCGCAGCGCAACGGGCGCATCATCAACCTCGCGTCATTGAGCGCGCTGCTGGCGCCGCCGGGACAGACGAATTACGCGGCGGCCAAGGCGGGCGTGGTGGCGTTGACGCAATCACTGGCCAAGGAAGTCGCGCGCATCGGCATCACGGTCAACACGGTCTGCCCGGGCTATCTGGACACGGAAGCGCTTGCCGGCCTGGACGCCGACGCGAAGAAAAGGGCGCTGGCGCAGATTCCGATGCGGCGTTTCGGCCGTCCGGAGGAAGTGGCGGCGGCCATCCGATTTCTGGCTTGCGCCGGGGCGGGCTACATCACAGGCTCGACGCTCAAAATTGACGGCGGAATTTTTTGATTTTTATTTGAATGAACAATCCAACGGAACTCAGGGGGCAGATCAAACAAATGCTGGTGGAAAATCTCATGCTCCAAATCAGCGCGGAAGAAATCGGCGATGATGAGCCGCTGTTTGGACCGGGCGGCCTGGGATTGGATTCCGTGGACGCGCTGCAAATCGCCGTCGCGCTGGAAAAAAATTACCGCCTGAAACTTTCCGATGTGGAAGTCGCGCGGAAAATGTTGCAAACCGTCAACACCATCGCCGCGGCCATTCAAGCACACCAGACCCCGCCCCAATAAACCGTTCCGGTTTTAATTGAATCTGCGGAACCCGGAGGCCGCCCGAACGATTCATTTGAACCCACTGGAAAAAATGTTGCCGGCTCATCGGGAGAGGAGTTCGCTGACGGGCGACATTGCCGGGACGCGGTCGCTAATGACTTTGATTAAAACCAAGATCGGCACCGACAATAAAGCGCCGGGCACCCCCCAGAGCCACATCCAAAAGATCAAGGAAACAAAAATGACCACGGGATTGAGCGTGAATCGGCGCCCGAGCAACACCGGCGTAATGAGGTTTGTTTCCAAAAGGTGGAGCAGCAGATACCAGGCGGGCGGCAGGAGTCCCTGCCACAGTGTGTCGAAAGTAAGCAGACCGACCGCGGCCAGCAGGATGACTCCGCTGGCGGGGCCAAAGTAGGGTACAAAATTCAACACCGCCACGAGGATTCCCCACATCGCGGCATTGGGCACGCCCATCAAGTAGAGACCTCCACTCACGACAATACCCAGGCCAAGGTTGATCAGCGAAACGGAGAACAGATAATTGGAAATGTTTTGCTGAATTTCGTGGCTGATTTCGACCGCGCGCTTCTTGTCGCTCAAAGTCGGCATCACGCGGACGAGCTTTTGCAAAAACAGGTCGCCGGAGGCCAGCAACAGGTAAACCAACACCAGCGTCTCGCCCAGGCCCACCAGGAGGGTGCCGGTCCAGTTAAGGATTGAACTGGTGCCACGGCTTTCTTTAACCTCCAGCGTCGGCGTTTTCTCCTGCTCCGCCGCTTTTTCCGCGTCCGTCGCGCCCAGGTTGTTGACCGCCGCTGCCGCTGCGCTGAACCGTGCGGCACGCGGGAAAAGTTTCAACACCCGTTGCCTCAATTCGGTCATGTGTTGCGGCGCGTCATTAATCCACGTCGACGCCGGGCGGCCTAATTGAAAGAAACCAACCCCGACGGCGGCCACCAGGAAACAAAGCACGACCGCGGCGGAGAGTGCCGGTGGAATGTGGCAGCAAGACGACCATCGGATCAGCGGTTTCAGGGTCATTCCCGCCACACAAGCCAGGAAAACGGGCAGGACCAGGGGACGGGCAAAGTAAAGAAAGGCAATCGTGCCGAGCACCATCAAGACGATTTGCACGGGTGTCGTTTTGGTCGCCGTGGCGGCGATCCGTTCAGCAGGTGGCGGCTCGACGCTGAACGGATCTACACGTGGTGCCGCTGCGGCCATCGAACCATCCTTGGTCGCAATGGGCCGGGTTATCGTGGCGGCGTCCATCAAGATTCGCATTTTGTCTGCTGTCGTTTCTAAAGCGCCGGGGGAAATGTCCCCCGGCGCTTTTGCTGGCGCGCTGGTTAGAACGCGCTGTTACGTGCTCATGATCCTTCGACCTGCAGGACGGTTTTTAACCATCCCTTTTCCACCACGCCCTTTGGCGGCCCGTTTTTTAGCGGCAGTCATTCGACCGCCTCTGCTTTTCTTTGCCATATGCAATCACTTCCTTTCGTCCATCAGTATTTTCCACTGAAATACCTCATGCCCTACGGGGCAGGCACTGTAATGGTGCTGGACTGTACAGTCACCGAGCCCCCTCCGCCGCCCGACCCGGCAAACAATCTGCCTTCCACCGCGGCGCCGTTATTCACCGTGATGGTAACAGCAGCCAGTATGTTTCCCTTGAAGATGCTGGTCGTACCAAGAGTCGCTGAACTGCCGACCTGCCAGTAGACGTTTTTCGCCTGGGCGCCGCCGCTCAGGACAATACTGGTACCGGTACCCATGGTGAGCGTGGACGCCATCTTGAAGATAAAGACCGCATTCGCGTCACCTTGGGCGTCGAGAGTTAAAATCGCATTTGCTCCCGTTCCTGATATTTCAACCGAACTCGAGTTTACATAGAGGCCAGGGGTCTTGGTCAGCCCGCCCAGATTTCCTTCCAATGTTTGAGCGTTGACTGATCGACTCACGGCTTCGTTATACGCGGCCAACAAGGCGGCTTGAGCATCAATTATGGCCAGATCATCCACATGGATCACCCCGTTGATTTCTGACGGCGGGATTCCCTGTGCTGAACCTGGAGACAACCCGACGTCTCCATTGACCTGGTCGCCACCGCCACTGATCGCGGCAGTCGCCATAATTGCGAAGGTGGAGGCGCTTCCAAGGTTGATTGACATCAGGTTTGTCTCTATCTGCGCTCCTGTCGTAAAGCTCCAGACAAAGTCACTTGCCAGTGCATTGCCGGCCAGGTCCGTTGCCCCGGTGGTAATCGTGTTCGTATACTTGGTGCTGGGTGCAAGATTGGTCGCTGGTGTGAACGTTGCAATCTGGCTCGCTGCAACATAGGCAACTGTTCCTGTCACCGTTCCGCCGGGTCCGGTCACCGTAAAGTTTGCCGTGGTGATTGTTGCGGGGTCCATCGCCTTGCTGAAAGTGGCGTTGACCGTCTGGTTGATCGGCACACCCGTGACAGTATCCGTCGGGATGGTGGAACTCACGGTGGGTGCAGTGGTGTCTGTTGACGCGCCCGTCGTGAAGCTCCAGACAAGGTTACTTGCCAGTGCATTGCCGGCCAGGTCCGTTGCCCCGGTGGTAATCGTGGCCGTATAGAAGGTATTGGTCGTGAGATTGGTTGCGGGCGCAAAAGTCGCCGTGCCGCTCATATAGCTCACCGTGCCGGTAACCGGAGTGCTCCCTTGCTGCAACGTAAAGGTTGTGTTGGTGATCGTAGCAGGGTTCATCGCCTTACTGAAGGTGGCGGCGAGTTTGCTGTTGATCGGCACGCCCGTGACATTATCCGCAGGGAT
>Ga0265323_10000050_pt1 | contig 64908 bp, 57 predicted proteins | sample 41225metaG_FD_193580 | JGI IMG/M metagenome (GOLD analysis project Ga0265323, IMG submission 193580) | Rhizosphere microbial communities from Carex aquatilis grown in University of Washington, Seatle, WA, United States - 4-12-25 metaG | ecosystem: Host-associated > Plants > Roots > Rhizosphere...
ACGCTCGAAGGGTGAAAAACAAAAACCGCTCCTGTGCATCCTGAGCCTGCTGTGGCCATCCTTCCGCTGCGGCTCGGCGGCTCTGCGTGAGAATCCTATTCGCCACCGACGAGTTCACACCGCGGACGTACCAGGAGATCGCGGAGCGCGCGGAGCCCCGGATCCTCGATAGCCGAGCGCTGAAACCGGACGATCCGTTCTTCCCAGGGACGAAAACGAAGGTAATCAAGCGTTGTAGCCGGCCGCGCTGAGGCCGGCCCCGACAGCGCGGAACGCCTGCCACGCCGTAGCCTTGCGCGAAGGCTGGCCGCGCCGCTACGATCTCAAGAATCAGTTCGACAGGATCGCCTTCTTTGAGGCGGATTGGAATCCGACCCTCTGTTGCCTCCGCGCCCTCCTGTAAAATGGTTTGGGTCTGGTTGCGGCTGTGCCGCGCTGAGTCGATTCGCGTCGATTCGTGGGCGAAATCCGCGGCCGGGATTGCTACCCGCCGACGGGCTGAACGGCATCGAAGCGCACGACGGCACGGTTCCCGGCGCGCGAGGGCGCCAGCAGGACCGTGAACCGCGCCTCCCAATCGTTCCGATCCTCCAAGTCGACCAGGATCTGCGCAACCGTCCAGTCGCCGGCATCGCCCTCCCCCGTCCAATGCGTGTGCTTCACCGAGCGCCCCTCCGGATCCAGCCGGAATCGCCCGCGCGCCTCGGAATACGCCCCGAACGCCGCCTCGACCCGACGGGCTTCCTCGGATACCGGGTCGCCTTCCGCCGGCGCCGCAGCCTCGCCGGTCTGCAGGCGCGACGTCGCGCCCTCCCAGTTGCGTTCGCTGACATCCTGAAGTAACGCCAGAATCGCGACGCGCACGAGGCGCTGGAACGCCGCGCGGTCGCGGGTGACGTCGACGGCAGCCGGGCGCGCCGGCTTCTCCGCGGTCTCCGCCGCGACAAAATCGGGATTGCGCAGCCGCTCCCATTCCTCGAGCAGACTCGAATCGATCCCGCGGATCAGCTCGCGGAAGTAGATCTCCATCTCAACGACCTCGTCGGTCTTTGCCGCGTCGGGAACGGTCTGGGACAGCACTTTCCAGACTTGGGAAAGATGCCGCAGCAGCAGGCCTTCGGAACGCTCCAGCCCGTAGGCGCGGATGTATTCGGCGAACGAGAGATAGCGCTCGTACATCTCCCGCGCGATCGACTTGGGCCGGATGTTTTCCTCCTCGACCCACGGGTGGGCCGCGGCGAACTGGTTGAACGTCTCGTACAGGAACTCGCGCAGCGGTTTCGGGTGTTCGATCTCGTCGAGCTTCGCGATCCGTTCCTCGTACGGCACGCCCGCCGCGCGCATCTCAGCCATCTTGTCAGTCTTCAGCCGGTCGACCTGTTTTCGCAGGATCTGGTCCGGATCCTCGACGATCGCCTCGCACAGGGTCAGCACGTCGAACGGATAATCGGGCGACGCCCGGTCGAGGAGCGGCAGCGTATCGATCAGGTAGAGCGAAAGCGCCTGATGCAGCGAAAAATCGTCCTGCAGCTCCACGTTCACACGCAGCTTGCGGCCCGACGGCTCCGGCGGAATCCACGCGACGATCTTCCGTTCGAGGAGCGACCGGAACAACTGCCATGCGCGGTGCCGCAGGAGCCGCTTGCGGTGCGGCGTCTCGTGACAATCGGCAATCAGCTGGCGCATCGCGCGACAGCCGTCGGCGTCGCGGCCGAGCATCAGCAGGAGCATTCCGTGCGTCACCTCGAAGCGCGACAACAGCGCCTCCATCGGCGCGGTGCGAAGCCGCTCGAACGTCTTGATGTCCCAGCCGACGAAGCCGTCCGGAGGGCGCCGTTTCACGAGCTTGCGCTGTTTCTTCGCGTCGCCCGTGGCCTTCTCCCCGGCGCGCTTGTTTTCAATCACGTGCTCCGGCGCCTGCGCAACCACGTAGCCACGGTCGTCGAAGCCCTTGCGTCCGGCCCGGCCGGCAATCTGCCGGAAATCGCGCACGCTGAGAATCGCCGCCTTGCGTCCGTCGTATTTCCAGAGCTGCGTGAACACGACGGTGCGGATCGGAACATTGATTCCCACTCCCAGCGTATCCGTGCCGCAGATCAGCTTCAGCCGGCCCTGTTGCGCAAGTGTCTCGACGAGCACGCGGTACTTGGGCAGCAGCCCCGCGTGGTGCACTCCGATTCCGTGGCGCAGCCAGCGCTTCATCTCCCGTCCGTAGGGGCTGTTGAACCGCACCCGCTCCAGGGCGGCGGCCAGCACCGATTTTTCCTCCTTGGTGCAGATGTCGAGGCTCATCAGGTTCTGCGCCGCCTCCGCCGCCTCGCGCTGCGTGAAATGGACGAGGTACGCCGGCGCGCGATCGCTTGCGAGGAGCGCCCCGACCTGCTCCGTCAGCGGGCGCTCCGAGTACTCGAACTCAAGCGGCACCGGCCGCACGTCGCTCCGGACCGTGACCGCCTGTGCACCGGTCAACCGCTCCAGCTCGCGCTCGAAGAACTCCGTCGCGCCAAGCGTCGCCGACATCAACAGGAACCGCGCCTGCGGCATCGTCAGCAGCGGCACCTGCCAGGCGTAGCCGCGCTCGGGATCGGAATAGTAGTGAAACTCGTCCATGATCACGGTGCGGAACGCAGATTGCCCGCCATGCGCCAGGGCGATGTTCGCGAGGATCTCGGCGGTGCAGCACAGAACGGGGGCCTGAGGGTTCACGCTTGCGTCCCCGGTCATCATGCCGACGTTTTCCGGACCGAAATCGCGGCAGAGCGACAGGAACTTCTCGTTCACGAGCGCCTTGATCGGGCAGGTGTAGACGGATCGCTCGCCGGCGCAGAGCGCCTTGAAGTGGAAGGCCGCCGCAACGAGGGATTTTCCGGAGCCAGTCGGAGTGCCGAGGATGACGTTGTGCCCCGAGAAGAGTTCCAGCATCGCCTCCTCCTGCTCGGGATACGGTCGGAGCCCCCGTTCCGCAACGACGGCGAGAAACCGGTCAAGCACCGCATCCGGGTCCGGGGATCCGGGCAGTGGCGCAAGCGGCGCCGAAGATTGCGGCAGGGAGGACAACGCTCCCACAAGGGCGTGTTGGCCGCCGCGGTTCAAGCCTGCAGGGAGGGGCCGGCCTCAGCGCGGCCGGCTACAGCGCAAGACAGAACGCATTTTGCAGCCGGGGGCGTTGACCCTGTAGCCGGGGGCGTTGACCCCGGCACAGGCCGGCCTCAGCGCGGCCGGCTACAATACAAGGCAGAACGCATTTTGCAGCCGGGGGCGATGACCCTGTAGCCGGGGGCGTTGACCCCGGCAATGAATCGGTTCTCCAACTCGTGGCCGGCCTCAGCGCGGCCGGCTACAATACAAGGCAGAACGCATTTTGCAGCCGGGGGCGTTGACCCCGGCACAGGCCGGCCTCAGCGCGGCCGGCTACAACACGGCACAAAGGAGCCACCAGAATGCCCAAAGTTCCCAAGCCGCTAGAACGTCAGGAGAATCTCCGCGCGCAGGAAGCTCAGAGTGTTGCGATGGGTGTAGAAGTCCCCCTCTCGCAGGAACTCCGTCCAGAGGTGGCCGCTCAGGTGCTTGTTGAACTGCTGCTTCAGGACCAGCTGAACGAAATGGCCCCGGAAGTGGCCGCTGTCGCTGAAGAGGGATGCGCTGACATTGCGCGTCGGAATGGCAACAGGTGCAAACAGGGCGTTGTACGTCGCGCTGAAGCTCATTCCTTTCATCGGCGTCAAGCTCCAGCTCGCCCCGGCGCGGAGGAGATTGTTGAGCTGGGCGATCCTCCCGCCGTTTTCCATCGGATAGGAATAGATGTAGAGTTCGCTGAAGCGCGGCCAGCGGCCCCAGAGGACGTCGAACATCTCGTCCTTGCCGGACGTGTTTGGGTTGTCACCGGACAGGAATTCGCTGACGAGGCTCACCTGATCGTTGAGCGAGTCCTTGAACAAGTACGTAAGCTTCGCGTTCCAGCCGTAGGCGCGGATGTCGCGCTGGAGCGTGGAAACATTCACCGGGGTCTTCACGCTCGGATCGGTCTTGGTGCCCCATTGCAGCGCGCCTTCGGCCGAATACTGCCAGTTTGGCAGCGGAGTGCCGGTGAGCTTGCTGCCAATCGTGTAGATGTTGGCGTCGTCACCGCTGCTGAATACCCGGTTGTCCTTTTTGTAGATGAAATATCCGTCCACCTGGGTGTTTGTGATGGACTTGTTGGAAGCGTACAGGATCACACCCCGCTCATTCTGATCCGTAAGGCTGTACGTGGTCTCGCGTCCGAGGATCGGCAACCAGGTGTCGGGCCGCGCGTGCTGATAGATATAGACCGCATCGACCTTGGTCTTGATTTCGGGAATCTCCAGGGTCGCACGCACGCTGTCGAGGAAGGTCGTCCACGAGCCGTCGCCTGGAGTGCCGTCGCCGACCAGCCACCAGTTCGCCGCGTCGCCGAACTGCACATCCTGGCGCCCCGCGGTGATTGTGAGCGGCAACCCGAACGCGTGGGTCATCTTCAGGTTGAAGGTGTCGATCAGGGCATACCGGCCTTCCAAGCCGACGCCGGGATGCTGCTTTGTGTACGAGGAATCCTCCCAAAGGCGTGGCTCCGCGGCCAACCGGACATTGAACGTGAAGTCCGGCACGAGGGTCACGCTGCTCCACAACCGCGCGCGAATCCTGAAATAGTCCTGCTCGTGCAGCGGGGCCGCGGCATTCAGCGCGAGCGCACTGTTGAAATACTCGTTGCGCAATCGCAGGTCGCCGCCCCAGGTCAATTGCGGTGCGGCATCCGGCGCAGCCTGCAACGGTTGGGCCGCCGCCGCGGAGGACGGAGTCGCACCGGGGGAGGACGCTGTGTTCGAGGTCTGCCCAAAAGCCATCGTCAGGCTGGCGGCCAAGGTCAAAAACAGAGCGGCGGTGCGGGATGATTGCGTGGTCATGGGAGCGTTGGTCGACAGGGGTAGACGCGACGGGCCTTAATGAGCGAAAACATTCCGTCGGGAAACTGCATTTTTCCGCTAACAGATTTTCTTCTGCATTGAAGAAGAAGCCTGCGCAGCGCGCCATGGCCTTAGCATTGGGACCGGCCTCAGCGCGGCCGGCTACAACACAAGAAAGAACGCATCTTGTAGCCGGGGGCGCCGACCCCGGCCAACGATCGGTCCTGTAACCCCGGGCCGGCCTCACCGCGGCCGGCTACAACGATTCTTCCTGTAGCCGGGGGCGCCGACCCCGGCCAACGATCGGTCCTGTAGCCCCGAGACCGGCCTCATCGCGGCCGGCTACAATGCAATCTTCGCTAACCCGAGGTCAGGTGCCAGTGACCACAAAGCGGGCAGAGATAGGCCTTGCGCCGGCGCTCGACCCCGGCAACGAGCGCGGCATCGAGCGCATCGCCCTGGCTGCGGAACCTGCGCTTGTGCGTGCACATTCGCTGTCGCTCTTCCTTCGTGGGCTTCTTCATGGTCGCTCTCGATGTGCGGTGGACGCACTCCATCACCAGGCGTTTCAGGCACCCGTCAACGTCAAGTCCGCGCGCTTGGCTTCCTTCACCGGCCAGCGGGTGACGGTCAGGCCTTTCGCCGCGCGATGGCTCACCGGAACCCGCGCAAGGTCGAAGTCGAACTCGCGAAGGCGCGCCCGACTGCGCCCGTCGAGGAAGATGTGAAGCGTCTGCGCGATCTCCTTTTCGCTCGCGTTGACCTCGAAATACACGACCCGCGAGCCCGGCGTTTTCACAAGCGGATAGAGCTTGTCCCGGGTGACGCCGCCGATCTGGAACTTCTTGGCAAACGCCTTCCCGGTGGCCTTGTCCTGGTAGACCATCGTGTAGAACGCCTTGTCGCCGTCCTTCGGAATGACGGCGCAATGGAGGACGCTGGGGCCCATGAACACCTTGTCCCCCACCCGCGCGACGCGCATCGAGCCGTCGGCCATGATGCAGAGCACGTCGTCGAGGACCGAGCACTCCTGCACGAACTCGTGCTGCCGCCAGTTCAGGCCGATGAATCCTTCCTCGCGATTGACATAGAGCCGCTGGTTGGAGGACACGACTTCGGCCGCGCTGATCTGCTCGATCTCCTCGTACTCGGTGCGGCGTTTGCGACCCTTGCCATACTTCTCCTGCAGCGATTCAAACCATTTGATCGCGTACGGCGTGAGGTTCCTGAGGTGTTGCTTCACCTCCTTGATGCCTTCCTCGATCTTCGCGATCTCCGCTTCGGCCTGAAAACGGTTGTAGGCGGAGATCCGTTTGATGCGGATCTCGGTGAGCCGGACAATGTCGTCGTCGATCACCGCGCGGCGGAGCTGTTTCACGAACGGCTTCAGGCCCTCGCGAATCTCGGCCAGCACGCTCTCCCACGTCTTCGATTTCTCGATACGCCGGTAGATGCGCTCCTCGATGAAAATCCGCTCGAGCGAATCCCAGTGCCATTGCTGCTCGAGTTCGCCGAGTCTGATCTCCAGCTCGGCCTTCAGCAGCTCGCGCGTCCGGTCGACGCTTCGCCTCAGGATCTCGCGGACGCCGAGGAACACCGGCTTGTCCTTTTCGATCACGCAGGCCGCCGGTGAGATCGCCACCTGACAGTCCGTGAAAACGTAGAGCTGCTGGATGACCTGCTCGGGATCGGAGCCCTGCGGCAACTCAATCAGGACCTCCACCTTGTCAGCAGTATTGTCGTCGACGTGCTTGACCTTGGTCCTCCCCTTCGCGTTCGCGGCCAGGATCGACTCGATCAGCGTGCTGGTCGTCGTGCCGTAGGGGATCTCGGTCACAGCCAGCAGGTACTTGCTGCGCTGCTCGATGCGCGCCCGGACCTTCACCTTGCCGCCGCGCTCGCCATCGTTGTATTCCGAGAAGTCGGCGATGCCGCCCGTGGGAAAATCGGGGACGATCCGGAACGTCTTTCCCTGGAGATGGTTGATTGCCGCGCGGCAAAGGTCGTTGAAATTGTGCGGGAGGATCTTCGTTGCGAGACCGACCGCGATGCCCTCGGCCCCTTCCGCAAGCACGAGCGGGAACTTGACCGGAAGGGTCACCGGTTCCTTCGCCCGACCGTCGTAACTGAGCTGCCAGACGGTCGTCTTCGGGTTGAACACAACCTCACGCGCAAAAGCCGTGAGGCGCGCCTCGATGTAGCGCGCAGCCGCGGCGCCGTCGCCGGTGAGAAGGTTTCCAAAGTTGCCCTGCGGCTCGACGAGCAGGCCGCGCTGGGCCATGCCGACGAGGGCGGCCTCGATGGAGGCGTCGCCGTGCGGATGGAAGCGCATCGTCGCCCCGACGACATTGGCCACCTTGTGGAAGCGGCCGTCGTCCATCTCCCAGAGCGTGTGCAGAATCCGGCGCTGCACGGGCTTCAGGCCGTCGTCGATGTGGGGAACGGCGCGGTCGAGGATGACGTAACTCGCGTATTCAAGGAACCATTTCCGATAGCTCTGCGCCAGCGGCGCCTCGCCGGAGGCGCTGGGGGTTGGAGTTTGGAGTTTTGGGTTTTGGGTTTTGGGTTTTGGGTTTTGGGTTTCGAGTTCTGAAACCTGGTTCTTGGAACTTGGTACTTCGCCCTTGGTACTTGGCACTTGGGACTTGGTACTTGGTACTTGAAGTTTGGGATCTGGCGTTTGGGATTTCGCTTCTCGTGGCTCCTTCTCAGCAGGAGCGTCGTTGCCGTTCAGGTTCAGCTCGATCTGGCTGTTGTCTTTCTTGCGTCGAGGCATGGGAAATTGGTCAGGGTTGGTTCAAAACACGCAGGGCCGCATCCAGTTCGGGGTCGCGGCCCCCACGCAAGTCGTCAAGGGAAAGCGGCGGCGGCACGACGTCCGGAATGACTCCTGTGCCTTCGAGGCGCCGGCCATCGGCCAGGCGCAGATCGCGATCGCTGTATTCGAGCATGCCGCCGTCGCCCAGACTTCGGAACTCGGCCGAGAGGACGACCCCGGCTGTCTTTCGACCGATGACAATGGCCCGGCGCTGCTCCTGCAGCACGGCCGCGAACAACTCGGCGGCGCTGCCGGACGCCTGGTTCACCAGCACGGCAATCCGTCCGTGATAATGTGCGGAGGCGAGGACGAGAGCCTTGTGGTTCCGACGGTTTCCATCGCGGTCGACCGAAAATGCGTAGGTGAAATCGTGGTCGAAGAATTCGCCAACCATGAAATCGAGCGAGATCAACGTGCCCCCGGGGTTGTGCCGAAGGTCGATGATCACTCCCGGGGCACTCGGATGCGCCTTCAATTCACTGCTGAGCCAGTGCATCTTCGACCAGTCGAAATCATCGAAGCGAAAGAGGAGAATTCCACCCGGAAGACTCTGCATCTCCTGGCGCGCCATCGACACACTGCCGGCGGTGAGCGTCAGTGCGACCGGCCGATCGCGGGCATCGAGAAATTCCCACCGCACAACCTCGCCTCCGTGCAAAACCGGCAGTTTCAGTCGTTCGTCAAGCAGCAGCCCATCGCGCGAGATCACGACCCACCCGCGCTGCACCCCGGCGGCTTCGGCCGGACTGCCCGGCAAAACCTCGTCCACCGCCCATCGCTGGTCGACCCGCACAATGCGGAAACCCGTCATCTCCCGTTTTTGGGCGCGATAGTCCCGGGCTTGCGCCGGGCTCAACGCGCCGGTGTGCCCGTCCGCAAGCAGACCGAGCATGCCGTTGATCGCCTCATAGAGCGACGTGTCATCGCCAGAAGCCGCGGCTTTGGGGCCGTAGGTCCTTGCGGCAGCGACCCAATCCACGCCATGCAGCTTCGGGTCATAGTACCGGCGGTTCACCGTGTCCCACACCGAGTCAAAAACCCGGAGGTTGCGGGTCGCCCGCTCCGCCTGCGCAGGCGACAGCCCGGCCGTGACAACGCGCGGCGCCGGCGACGTCGGCGTGACGCACCCCGCAAGCAGCATCAAAGCGCAGGCCGCCAGGACTGCGCATGCCGGCAGGCACCTGGCATGGAGACGCGACGCCCCCGTCGCGTATGTTGTCGTTGAACGCGACGGGGACGTCGCGTCTCCACGAGCAGCCTGCACAACGCCACCTCGGGCGCGTCTTGCAGACAAGCCGCTCCAACCCTCGATACGTGCTGAATGCAGGCTCTTCACCGGACGGGATTCGCAGTCGGCCAATCGCTCACGATTCGACGAGATCCTTTTCGACCTTGAGGTTGCCGATGATGAACTCCTGGCGCTCGGGAGTGTTTTTCCCCATGAAGAACGAGAGCAGTTCGTCGGTGTTGTGCAAAAGCGCGAGCGTCACCGGCTCCAGCCGGATTCCCGCCCCGATGAAATCCTTGAATTCCTCGGGCGAAACCTCGCCGAGTCCCTTGAAGCGCGTGATCTCGGCGCTCGCCCCAAATCGCGCCACCGCGGCCTGTTTCTCCGTCTCGGAGTAGCAGTACGCGGTCTCCTTCTTGTTGCGCACCCGGAACAGCGGCGTTTCCAGGATGAACAAATGGCCGCGTGCGATGAGGTCCGGAAAATACTGCAGGAAAAACGAGATCAGCAGCAGGCGGATGTGCATTCCGTCCACGTCGGCATCGGTGGCGATCACGATCCGGGCGTAGCGAACGCCGTCGAGCCCCTCCTCGATGTTGAGCGCGGACTGCAGCAGGTGAAACTCCTCGTTCTCGTAGATGACCTTCTTTGACAGGCCATAGGTGTTGAGCGGCTTCCCCTTGAGGGCAAAAACCGCCTGGGTCTGCACATCGCGGCAGGCGGTCAGCGAACCGGAGGCCGAGTCGCCTTCAACAATGAACAGCGTACTTTCGTCCGCGCGCTCGTTCCGGTCGCCAAGATGCAGGCGGCAATCGCGCAGCTTCCGGTTGTGGAGCGACGCCTTCTTCGCTCGCTCGCGCGCGATGCTGCGGATTCCGGCAAGCTCCTTGCGCTCGCGCTCGTTGTCCTCGAGCTTTCGCTTGAGCGCGTCGGCCGCCTCGCGGTTGCGATTCAGCCAGGCATCGAGCTGCTGCTGCACAAACGTGCCGATGAACTGCCGGATCGGCGGACCTCCCGGCGCCATGTCGGCCGAGCCGAGTTTGGTCTTGGTCTGCGATTCGAAGACCGGCTCGACGACCCGCACCGAGATCGCTGCGACGATCGACTGGCGCACATCGGCCGCGTCGAAGTCCTTCTTGTAGAAATTGCGCAACACCTCGACCACAGCCTCGCGGAACGCCTGCTGGTGGGTGCCGCCCATCGTCGTATGCTGCCCGTTGACGAACGAGTAGTACTCCTCGCCGTAGTGGGAGCCGTGCGTGAACGCGATTTCGATGTCATCGCCCTCGAGATGGACGATCGGATAAAGGATCTCGCCGCTGAGGTTCTTCTCGAGGAGGTCCTTGAGACCGTTCTCCGATTTGAACTGCTTGCCGTTGAAGGTGAGCGTGAGACCGCGGTTGAGAAACGCGTACTTCCACAGGAGATCCTCGACGAATTCGGAATGAAACTTGAAGTCCAGCCCGAACAACTCCTCGTCGGGCGTGAACTCGATGAGCGTGCCGTTGCGCTCGCCGGTCTTTGCGACCTTGCAGTCCTTCTTCAGCTTGCCGCGGGCAAAGTCGACCACCTTGGTCTGGCCCTCCCGGACCGCCTGGGCCCGATAGCTCGCCGAAAGCGCGTTGACGGCCTTCTGCCCGATGCCATTGAGGCCGACCGCCTTCTTGAACGACTCGGAATCGTACTTGGCCCCGGTGTTGATGACTGAAACGCATTCGAGCACCTTGCCGAGCGGGATGCCGCGGCCGTAGTCGCGGACCCGCACGACGCGCTCGGCGATCTCGACCTCGATCTTCTTGCCGCAGCCCATCGTGAACTCGTCGACGGAATTATCGATTGTCTCCTTGAGCAGCACATAGATGCCGTCCTCGGCATGACCGCCATTCCCCAGGCGCCCAATGTACATCCCCGGACGCAGCCGGATATGCTCGGTCGATGACAGGGTTTTGATGCTGGCTTCGGTGTAGGTGTTGTTGGCCATGAAGTCGGGTGCTGTGGAAAAAAGAGGGTGCGCCCAGAGATCTGACAAGCGCAATTCAAGATGTGCCCGCACCGTTTGCGTTTGGTCCTGAACGGTTTTTCTTCAAGCATGCGCCGCTCAACCGCTTTCCGCCCAATTTTCGCCGTCCTGCTCGCCCTCGCGACCTGGACCTGCGCAGACGGCGGCTCCGCCGTTTCCACCATGAAATCGTCCGACTCTTCCGCTGCAGCGTCCTGCACGATATCCGGGGAGAAATCCGCATGCGGACTTCCGTCGAACGTGGTCATCGACATGAGCAAGGCCCGCGTGCAGCACACGGACGCCGAGTGGCGTGACCTGCTTACACCCGATCAATACCTCGTGACGCGGACGCAGGGCACCGAACAGCCCTTTCACAACGCCTACTGGGACAACCATGCGGACGGCGTCTATTTCTCCGTTTGCAGCGACACGCCGCTGTTCGACAGCCGCGACAAGTTTGAAAGCGGCACCGGCTGGCCGAGTTTCACAAAGCCGATCGAGTCCAACTTCGTCGCCGAGCAGCGCGACATCAGCTTTGGGATGGTCCGGGTCGAGCTGCATTGTGCGGTCGATGGCGCCCATCTCGGACACGTATTCGACGACGGCCCGGCGCCGACGGGTCAGCGCTACTGCATCAACTCGGCGTCGCTGCGCTTTGTGCCGCGTGCGCAATACGATGCGTGGGTTAAAGAACACGGCGCATCGCAGCCCGGACCAAAGAAGTGAGCACCGGGTGGCGAACAGTGAGGAGAAATCCGCCCGGAGCCGGACGCCCGTTCGGCGACGGAATCCTCCTTCAGGGCGGATTCATTCTCGGATGCGACAACACGAATTCCGTCGTCGTAGGGGCGCGATCTTGCCTGCCGCGCCGTAGCCTCGGCGAAGGCTGGTCGCGCCCTTGGTAATGGGCGCAGCGAGACTGCGCCCCTACGGGTGAGACCCGATAATCGCAGCCGGGAATGAATCCGCCCTGGATCTTCCCTCCCCCCGAACTTTCTTTCGGGTTTGCCCGCGCCCCGATCCTGCCCTATTGTGTCAGTACATATGATCGATCTCATCAAAAAGACCCTGCTGGCGGGAGTTGGCGCAACCATCATCACAAAGGAAAAGGTCGAGGAGGCGATGCAGGACTACATCCGGCAGGGAAAGGTTTCCGCCGGAGATGCGCGCATCATGGCCGACAAGATCGCGGAGCAGGGGCGCAAGGAATTCGAGACGATGAGCACGGAGCTGGCGGCCAAGTTCAGGGAACTCGCGGAGAAGGCCGATTTTTCGCACAAGGCGCGCATTGAAGCCCTCGAGGCTCGCGTGCGGAAACTCGAACACGACCTGGCTGCGCGCGGCTCCGGCCCTGCAGCCTGATTCGCTGCGCCGGCAACAAACCCCATGCCGGGCGTTTCTCTCAAGCCCTTCGACCTGCTGGCGAACGCCGTGCGGGCCAAGGAGATTGCGGTCGTGCTCGTCCGCCACGGCTTTGCGGGAATCATCGAGCAGATTGAAACGCCGGGCGCCTGGTGGCAGCGCTTCGTGCCCTCGCCCAAGGAGCACCGGAGCACCTACGAACGCATCCGGCTCGCAGCCGAGGAGCTGGGGCCGACGTTTGTGAAGTTCTGCCAGCTGGTCAGCATGCGGCCGGATCTCGTCCCGCAGGGGCTGGTGCTCGAGCTGCAGAAACTTCAGGACGCCGTTCAGCCCGTGCCGTTTCCCGCAATCCGGGAGATCATCGTGGAGGAGCTGGAGTGTGAACTCGCGGACGTGTTCAGCGAATTCAACGAGACGCCGGTGGCCTCCGCCTCGCTCGCCCAGGTCTACCTCGCGCGGCTCAAGGTCGGAAACCGGGAAGTCGCCGTCAAGGTGCAGCGACCGGACATCCAGAAGACCGTTGAAGCGGATCTCGATCTCATCGCGTTTTTCGCGGCCCGCATCCACCATTACATCGCCCGGCTGCGGCCGTACGATCTGCCGGGAATCGTCGACGAAATCCGTGCGGGCCTGATCCAGGAACTCGATTTTCGGCACGAGGCGCGCAATCAGCAGTTCTTCAACGCGCAGAACCCGACGCCCGACAAGGTGTTTGCGCCCGAGATGATCGGCGATTTCACGACGCGCCGGATGCTCGTGATGGAGCGGATCGACGGCCGCCGGGTGGACCAGGCGGCGCTCACCCCCGAACAGGGCCAGGCCCTTGCGAACGCCGGGGCGACATCCCTGCTGCACCAGATTTTGATCGCAGGCTTCTTCCATGCCGATCCGCATGCGGGCAACGTGCTCGTGACGTCCGACGGACGGCTCTGTCTGCTCGACTGGGGTCTGGCCGGCCATCTCACGCGCCGGCTGCGTTACACGCTGGCCGATCTCTTCCTCGCGGCGGCCACCCACGACGCCGAGCAGATCGTCCAGATCGGCATGAGCCTCGCCGGCCCGCGCGCCAAGCCCGACTTTCGGACGATGGAAAAGGAAGTCACGATCGCGCTCCGCGAAAACCTCAATTTCGCAACGGGCGAGGAACGGATCGGGCGCCTCATCCTCAAGCTGATCGAGATCTTTGGGCGCAACGGAATCAACGTCTCCCGCGACTATGCCCTCATGGCCAAGGCCGTGCTTTCGATCGAGGAGGTCGGCCGCACCCTGGATCCCACGTTCGACCTGCGGAAATTTGCGCGACCGGTCCTGAAGGAACTCCACCAAGAGCGCTGGAGCGCCAGGGCGCTGCTCGGGAAGACCCGCTCCCTGTTTACGTCATTCGCCGGCAGACTTGGCGATCTTCCCGCGGAACTCGACCGCCTGCTCCGGCGCCTGGAGCAGGACGACCTGACGGTGAACTTTCAGCATCGCGGCCTGGAAGGGCTGACCGACGCGTTGCGCGCCGCGAGCAACCGGATTGCGCTGGGGCTCATCATCGGTGCGCTGATCATCGGCTCATCCCAGATCATCACGGCGGGGATCAAGGGATACCAGCTGTTCGGCTATCCCGTGCTCGGGATCGTCGGCTATCTCCTTTCCGCGATGCTCGGATTCTGGGTGATCGTCGACATCTTCCGCCACGGGCGGCACAGGTGAAACCCCTGTTCGATCCCGCCACTGCCGCGGCGCGCCTTGCCGCAGCCGATCAGCGCCTCGCAATCGTAATCGCGCGCGCCGCACCCTGTTCGCTCCGGCCAAAACGGCTCGGAAGCCTGTTCACCGTGTTGTTCCGCGCCATCGTCTATCAGCAGCTGAACGGCAAGGCCGCCGGAACAATTCTGGGGCGGGTCGAAGCGCTGTTCCCGGGAGGACGCGTCGAACCGGCGGCCCTTCTTGCGATGCCCGAAGAGAAATTGCGCGCAGCCGGACTCTCGCGAAACAAGCTTGCCTCGGTCCGCGACCTCGCGGCCAGGACGCTCGACGGCACGGTGCCCTCGCCGGCCGCTGCGCGCAGGATGGGCGATGACGAGCTCATTGCGCGCCTGACCGAAGTGCGCGGAATCGGTCCGTGGACGGTCCACATGCTGCTGATCTTCGATCTCGGCCGGCCCGACGTCATGCCCTCCGGCGACTACGGCGTGCGGATGGGCTTCAAGAAACTCTACGGCAAGCGAGCCGAGCCCTCGCCCGCACTGATCGAGCGCCACGCAGCGCGCTGGCAGCCGTATCGGTCCGTCGCGGCGTGGTATCTCTGGCGGGTCCACGAGATCGATCTGCCGGCCTGATCCGTCGGATCGGACCCGAACGCCGGGAGTTTGTCTGGCCCGGCTTTGTTGGCTTTCATCTTGAACCTGTGGCCCAATTGCGCTCAATTGTGCCCATGCCAACAACTGTTGTCCGCGCCCGGGTGGAACGTTCGCGCGCAAGAGCGGCCGAAATGATCCTCTCCCGAATGGGGCTCAAGCCGTCGGACGCCGTGAACATGCTCTACGCACAGATCGTCCAGCAGCGCGGGATCCCATTTGCCCTCGTGGATGCCGGCTCGGATTACGCCCGGACCGAATACGGGCTCACGGAGGCCGAGTTGGATCGGTGGATACGGCGGATGGATCGCGAAGTCATCCGGGAGCGCAGGGCCGGGGCCATCCGGCGGCTTAACTCGCCCGATGATCTCCGTTGAATTCACCGGCCGGTTCGCCGAATGCATACAAAAGCTCGGCCTGAACCGGCCGGCCGTTTATGCCGCGATGCAGACGACGGCCACCGCATGGGGTACGCCGCACCTTCACGCGGGCATCGGCATTCGGCGATTGAAACGCAACTGGTTTGAAGCCCGCACCAGCCTGCAGGTGCGGCTCGTTTTTCAGGCCCGGAAGGGCTGCCTGACGTTCCATTTTGCCGGCAATCCCGATGCGGTGAAGCGTTTTGCGCACGAACTGTGAGGATCGTCCAGCCGGATGCCCCCCTTCGGATCGGCTTTTTGTCCGCCCGACGCTGACCCTCTCGGAGGATCGCGCCCACTGTCCGGCTGGGCGCGCCGCTGGTGGCATTGGTCGGGGGTTCTGCCGAGTTAAGAGGTGAGACATGACTCTCTCTCGGAGGATCGCTGTTGAGAAACTCACCACTTTCCTCGCCATTTTTGGCGCATTTCTCCAATCCCCCGATGTAACGTATTACGTTACAAAGCCACTGGGACGACAGCCGCGTTTGTCACGTAATCCGTGACATGGCTCATTTGCCAAGGTCCCCGTTTTTAACGGAAAGGCAGATTTCTGCCGCCTCCGTAGCTGCGCCAAGCGCACTGTGGGCTCGCTTAACGGTCCTCCGCCCCAAACCCCAAAGCCTGACCCTGTCCGCCCTCACCCTGAGTATTCGTGGGCGAGATGCCGTCGGCGCGTCCAACCGGGGGATCGCCCGCAAGCGGGCTTCAACGAGATCTGCGGAAGATCGCCCGCAAGCGGGCTTCCTGCGGGATCGCATGCGCGCGGGCTTCCTGCTATGATTGCAGGACGCTGCGTAGGATTTCGACCGAGCGGTTGAGCTCGGAGGGTGTCGCGATCAGCGGCGGCAGGAGACGGATGACGTTGCCGCCGGCGCCGGGGGCGAGCAGTCCGCCTTCGCGCAACGCCGCCTGATACGGTGCTGTATCGCCGGCGAATTGCAGGCCGACCATGTAGCCCTTGCCGCGCACGCCGAGGACGTGCTTCGGAAAGTCCGCGACCAGCTTCTGCAACGCCTCATGCCACGGTCCACTGTTGGCGGCGACCTTTTCCACCAGCTTCTCCTTCTCGATCACGCGCAGGACTGCGAGCGCGGCCGCGCACGCGAGGGGCGTGCCGCCGAACGTCGTGCCATGCGACCCGGGCTGGAAATACTCCGCCGCGTTCTCCCGGATCCACACCGCGCCGATCGGGAAGCCGCCGCCGAGCCCTTTCGCCATGCCGATCGCATCGGGCATGATGCCCGCGTGCTCGAAGGCGAAGAAACGGCCGGTGCGCCCGATGCCGCACTGGACCTCGTCGATCAGGAGCAGCAGCTGGTGACGGTCGCACAGGTGCCGCAGCCCGATGAGAAACTCGTCGGAGCACGGCCGGATGCCGCTCTCGCCCTGGATTGTCTCGACGAAGATCGCACACGTCTGGTCGTCGATGAGACTGGCAAAACTCCCGAGGTCGTTGAGCTCGCCGAACGCGAATCCGGGCACCAGCGGGCGAAAGCCCTTCTGGATCTTCTCCTGCGGCGTGGCGCTCATTCCCCCGAAGGTGCGGCCGTGAAACGCGTGGTTGGCACAGATGATCTTGAAGCACCTGCCCTCCTCGCCGCCGGCCTTCTTCACGCCGTGCAGCCGCGCGAGCTTGATCAGCGCCTCGTTGGCCTCGGCGCCGCTGTTGCAGAAAAACGCGCGGCCCGGACCGGCCCGCAACACGAGCTGCCGCGCGAGTTCGCCCTGCAGCGGATTGCGAAACAGATTGCTGACATGGACCAGTTCGCCGGCCTGGCGCTGCACTGCATCCACCCAGACCGGATGGCAATGGCCGAGCGCACTGACCCCGATGCCCGAGGTGAAGTCGAGATACTCCCGGCCCTGGTCGTCCCACACCGAGCATCCGCGGCCGCGCACGAGGGTCAGGGCGGGGCGCGCGTAGTTCTTTATCACATACGCATCGTAGATTTCTGCCGTGCTGGTGCGAACGATGGAGGGAGCATTCATTTGATTTCCGATTACGGAGTTCCGATTTACGATCCCGCGTTTCGGATAGTCAATAGAGCGGCGGGGGGGCGGTGTTGTCTTGGGGCGATTCATTCCCGGCTGCGATTGTCGGGTTTCACCCGCAGGGGAGCAGCTTGCCCGCCCGCAGATGCGCCGTAGGGGCGCAGTCTTGCCTGCGCCCTTTCCGGATCCGGGGAAATGGGGGAGCGGCCAGCCTTCGCCAAGCCTACGGCGCGGCAGGCGAAATCGCGCCCCTACGACGTCCTACGTCCCGCCCCACCCCGCAACGCGCGTCAGGTTTTCGCGCAGCGAAAACCTAGCTGACGATCTCGGTGCCGATGCCCTTGTCGGTGAAGATCTCGAGCATCAGGCTGTGCGGAAGACGGCCGTCGATGAAGTGCACGCGCTGCACGCCCTCCTGCAGGGCGCGGATCGCGCTTGCGACCTTCGGACGCATGCCCTTGTCGATGACGCCTTTCTTCTTCAGTTCATCGACCTGGCCGATTCTCAGCGTGGAAATGAGCGAAGTCGGGTCGGCGGGATTGCAGAGGAGTCCGGGCACGTCGCTCATGTAGACCAGCCGCCGCGCGCGCAGCGCGCTGGCCACGCGGCCTGCCACCAGATCGGCATTCACGTTGTACGGCTTGCCATCGTAGCCCTCCGCCACGGGTGAAATGACCGGAACATAGCCGTCGGCGATCTCCTTCTTGATGAGCTTCACCTTCACCTCCGTCACTTCGCCGACGTAGCCAAGATCGACGGGATTGCCGTCGTCATCGGTGGTGAGCTTCTGGCAGACGAGCACGCTGTCGCCCGGCATGCTCCTGGGCCGCGCCTTTGCGCCGGCGATGGCGTCGCACACGTCGCGGTTCACCACTTCGTTGAGCGTCCGCTTCACCACGGCGATGGTGGGCTCGTCGGTGACGCGCAGGCCGTTGACGAAACTCGCGTTCAGTCCGGCGGACTCCATCGCCTTCGTGATCGCCTTGCCGCCTCCGTGCACCACGACGATGTTGATGCCGACCGCGGCGAAGAACGCGATGTCATAGGCGACGCGGGTCCGCACGACAGGATCCGGATCGTCCATGAAGCTCCCGCCGTACTTTACGACGAAGATGGAGCCGTGAAAATCCTGGATGTACGGCAGCGCTTCGAGCAGCACCCGCGCCTTTGCTGTGATCTCGGCGATGTCCATCGACGGTCAGAATTCCCGGTCGCCGGGATGGGGGACCGCCGCGGCATCGATCACGGAAAGGATCAGGACGGTTTCAGGTTTTGCGCGCACGGTGGTTTGCTGGTGTTAAGTGCATACAACACTTGCCGGTCGCATATCCATAAAAAACTTCGGACTTCTTTGCATCGTGCCGCGCACAACGGCTGGCAAAACGCGTTCGAGTTGTCGATAATGGAGAAATGGCCTTCGACTCCGAGATGCTGGATCGCGCGGCGGACGCGATCCGCGCCGCCGAGGCGCTCATCATCACGGCGGGCGCGGGCATCGGAGTGGATTCGGGGCTCCCCGACTTCCGCGGGCCGGAGGGATTTTGGAAAGCCTATCCGCCGTTTGCGCAACTGGGGCTCTCCTTCGAGCAACTCGCGAATCCCAGCTGGTTCGAGCAGGACCCCGCGCTTGCGTGGGGTTTTTATGGGCACCGCTTCACGTTGTACCGGTCGACCGCGCCGCACGAGGGGTTCGCCCGGTTGCGGCGCTGGGCCGGAAAGAATCCGCGCGGCTGCTTCGTGTTCACGTCGAATGTGGACGGACAGTTCCAGAAGGCGGGCTTCGCCGAGAGCCGAATCGTCGAATGCCACGGCTCGCTGCTGCATCTGCAATGCGTCAAGCCCTGCTGCGCCGCCACGTGGCCGGCTCCGGAGGGGTTTTCGTTCACGCTCGATCCCGCAACCATGCGGGCGACGGGTGAACTGCCACGATGCAAGAGCTGCGGCGGCCTTGCGCGGCCCAACGTCCTGATGTTCGGCGACGATTCGTGGAGCCCGGGGCGCACGTCGATCCAGGAGGTTCGGTTCCAGGCATGGCTGCGCTCGCTGGCGCGCGGCCGATTTGTCGTGATCGAGATCGGCGCCGGGACAAGCGTGCCGACCGTGCGCCTGACATCGGAGCAACTGGCTGCGTCGGGTCGGGTGCCGCTCATCCGGATCAATCCGCGGGATTTTGCCAGCCCGGCCGATTCGATCCCGCTGGCGGGAACTGCGGCGACAGTGCTGGCGGAGCTGGATGCGCGGATCTGACACGCGGCGAGGGCGCCGCGTCTCCTGGCAAACCGTGATCCGTTGTAGCCGGCCGCGCTGAGGCCGGCTCCGGGGTCAGCGAAGCGCCTGACGGAAATCTACCGTGCCGCAACGACTGGCGCCCGGAAGAACCGATGATTCACCGGGCGGCGTTGCTCGGGAGTGAGCGGGGGCAGATCCGGCAGTTCCTGGCCGCGAATCGCTCCCAGCTGAGTGCGGCAGAGCGCGCGAAAATCCTCCCAGCGCACCGCGAGCACGGCGGAGGCCGGAGCAGACCCTTTGCGGGGGCTCAACGGCGGAGCGTGGATCACCATCCGCAGAAGGCTCCGCCATTCGGTCAGCAGCCGGTCGATGTCGCCACGGCCCGCGAATTCGCTCGCCGCGGCCAGTTCTCCGCGCCGGGCCTTTTGCTCGATCAAGGCGCGCACGATCTCTGACGCGCCGCTGCCGTATTGCGGCGGAAGTCCGTGATCGAGCCAGCCCTCCATCTCGAACCGGCGGTAGGTCTGCTCGCACACGCGCGCGAGGCGGCCCAAGGTGCGCGGGTTCGTGCCGGAGAACCGGTCGCCGGCAAACAGACTGGCGCAGTCGAACACCAGCTCATCCAACGGATAACGGACATCTTCGAGCGCCGCAGCGAGCGCCAGCCCCTCGGGTCCGAGAAAGAACGAAACGACCTCACCGCGCGGAGTGAGCAGCAATGAGCGATCCAACACACCGAGCCGCTGCCACTGCCAGAGGAGCGTCGGCTGCGGACTGAGCGCGAGGCACTCCTCGCGCAAGGCGCATTCGCGGCATACGGGAGACGGATTCTTCATCCTGCGCACAAGCCGGGCTCGACCGGTGTCGGTGCGCTGACCGCACGGAAGCTCCGCGGGATCGCGGCGTCCGGTCGCCTCCAGCCCGAGGGTCAGCGGCTCCAGCGCGAAGAAACGTCCCGCGGCTCCAGCGGCAACCTCGTCCGTCGGGCGGCCGGCGCGAAGCTGCCGCAAAATGAACGCCCAAGGCAGTGGCGCCGCGCGCTTGAGGCGCAGCGGTTGCGCCCGCCTCAGGTGCGGAGCGCTGCCGCTGCAGAGGACAAAACCCGTTTCATCCAGACCGCGCCGGCCCGCCCGGCCGATCATCTGAAGCAATTCGTGCGGCTCGATCTCGTGTTCCAGTTGATTGAAGCGATAATTCGACGCGGTGATCAGAACGGAGCGCAGCGAAAAGTTGATGCCTGCGCTCAGCCCAAGCGTGGCGACGACGGCGCGAAGCTGCCCGGCCTTGGCCAGAGGTTCGATGATGCCGGCCCGCTGCGCATAGGTCAGGCCGCTGTGGTGGTAGGCGATGCGCTGCTTCACCAGCTTCGCGAGGGACGAGCCGAGGAGATTCTCCTGCTCAGGCGTCAGCGGCAGCGGATCGGCAAGCGGCAGCTCGCGCGCGAATTGCCGGGCCAGGCGTTCCGCGTCCTGCCGGTGTGGTGCGAACACCAACACCGGGCCAAGTCCTTCGCGCAGCGCCCCGGCCACCCGCCGGCTCCAAAATCCCTCGATGGTGCGCGGTAGACCGTGAATCAGGTCGTCGACCTCCACTTCTTCGAGCGGAACCGGGCGGTCTCGATGCTGGATCAGCTGGACGTCCCTGCCCAGGCGCTGCAACCAGCCGACAACCTCCTCCGGATTCGCCACATTTCCGCTGAGCAGGAGCAATTGAAGCGTCGGCGGCACTGAGAGAATGACCCCTTCGTAATGGTTGCCCCGATCGGGATCGGCCAGCCATTGATACTCATCCACCACCATGAGCCGGAAAGGATGGCTGCCGTTGCTCACAACATCTCCCGAGGTGGCCAAACCCGAGGTCGGCCCGGACTGCAAAAGCGGTCCAGGCGTCTCCTGAAAAACGCCCTGCACGGCCTCAAGCGTGGCCACCACGACCGGCGAATCCGGGGCGATCGTGACGTCACCCGTCGTGATCCCAGCGCGCCAGCCGCGCGCCATCCATTCGGCAAACTTGTCGTTCGCGAGCGCACGGGTTGGAACCGTGAATAGAGACCTCTTGGCAAAGCTCGTCTGCTCCACCCATCGCTCAAAAACGTAGGTCTTCCCTGCCCCAGTCGGCGCATCAATCACCACATCCTTGCCCGTTTTCAGCGCCTGAATGGCCTCGGCCTGCCAGCGGTCTGGCAACATCAGTCTCTGCAAACCTTCTAGCGCATCGATCCGCACAGGATGGACGCTAGGGCTCAGATTGTAGCCGTCAACCACCGCTTGGCAACGATCAGATTATTTGATTTGACACAACTGTTTCAAATGGTTGTTTGAATCGTTTGTATTACGATGTCATCTGAATCACAATCGACTCGCGATCGAATCCTGGATGCCGCCGAACGCTTGTTTGGACTGCAGGGATTTCCGTGCTCATCTCTCCGGCAGATAACTGATGAGTCCGGGGTCAATCTCGCTGCTGTAAACTATCACTTCGGATCGAAAGAGGAATTGTATAAAGCGGTGCTGATACGTTGCATACGTCCGGTTAATGAGGAACGGATGAAGCTGCTGGCCGATGCAGAGGAGCTTGCGGGAGACCAGTCGGTGCCAATTCGCTCGATCCTCGAGGCTTTCATCCGTCCGCTTCTCCGGCGGTCAACGGGCGACTCCGCTGCCGGGTTGTCGTTTCTGCGACTGATCAGCCGTGACTTGACGGATCCGCAACCATTCATGGTGCCCGAAATGGTGCGGGAGTTTGATCCTCTGGTCGAGCGTTTCACCCGTGTTCTGACTCAAGCGCTTCCGAATACACCCGTGCCTGAGCTGTTCTGGAGGATGCAGTTTACGGTCGGAGGTATGCTCTATGCCGCCGCGCATCAACACGATTTCGAGCGGACCTCGCGCGGTCTTTGCCGGGGCGACGACCTTGAAGGTTGCCTTTGGCGCCTGATCGATTTCTGCGCTGCAGGCCTTGCCGCGCCAGTCAACCAGCCGGGCGGACAGGGCACCCCCCGACTTTCAGAAGAAGAACCGGTCCAGGCCCGGCTGTGAGCCCCGATCCTTCGTTGCAACTTATTGATGCACTTCCGCGTATCTGCAGAAACAGGGAACAAGACCCACGCTTGTCGCTCTCATCGAATCTACCACACCAAGCCATGATCCCAACCGTAATTGTCCTGGCCTTGCTCTCCGCCCTTGTGGCGTCCGAGCCGGATGACAGCCGTCATCCGAGATAGGGTTCAATTACCCCAACAGAAATACCTCGAGAATCCTCAAAAGGCTGAAATCGATTTAAACAAGTCAAGTTTCCTGGAGCCAAAGACGCAAAACGCGGTCTTGCTCGCGATGGGAAGAAACGTGTAGCCGGGGGCGCCGACCCCGGCATGCCTGCCGAAGCCGTGGCGAAGGGGGGCCGGCTTCAGCGTGGCCGGCTACAATGACGCGTTGTTTCTTAGGAGCCTCATCACCAAAACGCGTTTTGGCCCCGACCGGAAGAAACCTTGGCCGCGATGTAGCGGCGAGCGCCAGCGAGCCGATATTCGATCTCGGATCCACTCGCTGGCGCTCGCGGCCACAAATCAGTGGCTGTTTCTTAGGAGCGCCTCCAAACGACAAACCTCCAAATCCCAGCGTGCGTTTTCAAAGCGGCTTGATTGGGATTTGAAGCTTTGGACCTTGGGGTTTTCTATACGTTGTGTCGTGAGTATTTGCTCGTCGGTGATTCTCTGGAGGGCGAGGCTCCCGCCGAGCCGAAACTTGTATCGCAGAGGCAGCTCGACGGGAGTCTCGCCCTCCACTTCACGCGCAATTATTAACGAGATTGTGTATAGCGAGGCACAGTCCGAGACGTTTCCGCGCCAAGTCTATTGCCGCCGGAGCGCGCCGAAACGGCGAAGGTATTTCAGGGCGATTTCGAATTCGTCCGGCAACGGGGCGCGCACGGTCAGGCGCTCCCGAGTCAGCGGATGAGTCACGACGAGCTCGCTTGCGTGCAATGCCAGCCCGCGGATCAGCGGCTTTTCGGTCTCACGGCCCTTGTAGCCGCGCTTCAACGTTGAGAGCAGGAGGCGCGTCTCGCCGCCATAGTTGTCGTCATTCAGCACCGGCAGTCCGCTTGCGGCAAGATGCACCCGGATCTGGTGCGGGCGATTCGTGACCGGCCTGCATTCGAGCCAGGCAAAGCCCCTGAATCGCTCCAGGACCCGGAATCCGGTAACCGCAGGCCGGCCTCCCCGCTTGACGATATGCATGAGGCCCGGACGGCTTTCGTCGCCGGCCAGGGGGAGCTCAACGTCAAAGGCATCCTGCGCAGGTGCTCCGACCACCAGAGCGTGATGGATGCTCTCCACGGTTTTTGCCTGGAATTGTCCGCTCAAGGAATCGAGCGCGGTCTTCGTTTTTGCGCAGAGCAGCACCCCGCTCGCATCCGAATCGAGCCGGTGCACATTTCCGATCCGGGGTCCGAGTTCCCGTTGCACGGATTCCATGAGACTCCCCCCCGGTGCATCCCTGCCTCCGGGCACGACCGGAATCCCGCCCGGCTTGTTAAACGCGAGCAGGATAGCATCCTCGAATACGATCGGCGGCAGCGCCATCGCCAATGAGATGTGGAAACGGACGGCGAAAGTCACGGGAAAGTTTTTGCTTCGGCGATGCGCACCGTCTGCCGCCGCAAAGATCCGGTAAGGTGCCAGGCGCGGATTCATTCTCGGCTGCTGCAACACGCATTCCTTCGTCGTAGGGGCGCGATCTTGCCTGCGCCCGTTCGCAGATGCGTCGTAGGGGCGCAGTCTTGCCTGCGCCCGTTCCGGATCGGAGAAGAGGGACGCGACCAGCCTTCGCCAAGCCTACGGCACGGCAGGCAAGATCGCGCCCCTACCGCAGAATGGGGAAAGGGACGCGGCCGGCAAACCTGCGCCCCCGATAAACGCAGCCCAGCATGAATCCGCCCTGGGCAAGGCGGAATATGCGGCATGAATGCGCTTGCCGCGCGCCCTGCAGTGGTTACGGCTGGCGGACACGGAAACGCCATGATCGTACCGCCAAGAAGTCTCGTGAAGCTTGCTGCCGGGATTTTGTCCGCCCGCACGGCCCGATGGCGGGACCGCGCCGATTCCGGTCAGGCGGCCCAGCAACGCACGTTGGCAATTCTTGCGGCCAGACTGGCGGCCACCGAAGCAGGGCGCACTGCAGGAATCCAGGCCGGCTTCGTCGATCAGGCGTTTCGCACGCGCGTGCCGTTGCGGACCTACGAGGCTTTTGCGCCCTACATCGAGCGCATGAAACGCGGCGAGCCCAATGTTCTCTGGCCGGGGCGCTGCGAGTATTTTGCGGTCTCCTCCGGCACCACGGCAGGGCCGACGAAATATCTTCCGGTTACCTCGGACATGCTCGAGCACTTCCGAAAAGCGGGGCGCGACTCCGTCCTGTACTACACCGCTCGCGTGGGCGACACCGATGTGTTGCGCGGCCGGCATTTGTTTCTCGGCGGCAGCACCACGCTGACCCGCATCGACGAAAAACGCTCCGACTCGGCGCTGGCGGGCGATCTCAGCGGAATCGCCGCACGGAACATGCCGAACTGGGTGCAGAAGCACTTTTATGAGCCGGGCGCGGAGATTGCGCAGATCAGCGACTGGCCTGCGAAGATCCAGGCGATTGCAGAGCGGACGAAAGACCGCGACATCACGCTGCTGGCTGGAATACCGGGCTGGATTCTGATTCTGGCCGAAGCGGTGCGGCGCGAGACATCGGGCGGCAAGGGGTCCGCGGTGCCGCTGAAGACCGTGTGGCCGCACCTGGAATGTTTCATCCACGGCGGAGTGCCGATCGCGCCGTTTGTCAGCGAACTCCGTGCCGCGATCGGACCGCAGGTGAACTTCCACGAGGTCTACCCGGCTTCAGAAGGCTTCATCGCCGCCCAGGACATCGACTCGGCGTCCGGTCTGCGCCTGATGACGGACGCGGGTCTGTATTTCGAATTTTTGCCGATGTCCGTCTTTGACGAGGGCAATCTCGACAACCTGGGACCGAGGGCCGTGCCGATCGAAGGCGTTGAGACCGGAGTCGATTACGCGCTGGTGCTCACAACACCCGCCGGCTTGTGCCGCTACATCATTGGCGACGTCGTGCGGTTCATGTCCACGCGGCCGCCGCGCCTGATCTATGTCGGCCGCACCCGGCTTCAGCTCAGCGCGTTCGGCGAACATGTCATCGAGAAGGAGCTCACCGACACTCTGACGGTTGTCTGCCAGCGGCACGGATGGAGCATCGTCAACTTCCACGTCGCGCCGGTTTTCGCCAGCACGCTCACCGGCCAGATGCGCGGTTGTCACGAATGGTGGATCGAGCTGAAAGTCCCCACGATCGAAACGCCGACCGCCAATGTCATGGGGCCCGAACTCGACCTCGAACTCGGGCGCCGCAACGACGACTACGCCGCAAAGCGGAAGGGACGCGGTCTCGAGCCTCCTTCGGTCCGGCTTGTCATGCCCGGAGTGTTCGAGCAATGGATGAAGAAGAACGGCCGTTGGGGCGGCCAGAACAAGATGCCCCGATGCCGTTCCGACCGCCAGATCGCGGACCAATTGGCGGAACTTTCCAGATTCTACATCGAGGCGCCACCGACCTACGTGGTGCGCCGGAGCTAGAGCGGGGTGTTCCGCTTTCGCAAGGCCGCCGAAGCCTTGGCAACGGTGGCAGGGCGCGCCGGTCAGCCACGTGTCGGCGACAGAGCTGCCTGCGCCTCCCGAAAACGCGACGAGGGCGTCGCGTCTCCATGTTATCGTCCGGTCAGCCGCAAGGGCTCCATTTCACCGTTTCAGGTAGGGAGCCAGTTCCGCTTCGAACGCCTCGGGCTCCATCGCCCCCACCTTCCGGAAGCGCGCGGTCCCGCTGCGATCGATGATGAACGTCGTCGGGATCGCATCCACGCCTCCGAAGGCGCCAGTGATGCTGTCGTCGCCCAAGGCGATCTGATAATTGATTCCCGCCTCCGCGATGAATTTCTTCACAACCTCAGTTCCGTCCTGATCGAGGGAGATGCCGACGATCACGAGCCCGGCGTCCTGATATTTCTTCTGCAGCGCGATGTAGCCAGGAATCTCAGACCGGCACGGACCGCACCAGGTGGCCCAGAAATCGAGGACCACGACCTTGCCCTTGAGGTCGGCGGAGCTCACGGGGTTGCCCTGGACATCCTTCAGGGTCCACGCCGGCATCGGGAATGGCTTGAAGTCATCCGCACCGCGTAGGGCGGACGCCGCGAAGCCCAGGCAAACCAGCAGAAGCGAGGCCAAGATTGGTCGAACGACATCGATGCGCATCGGGCAACATGTCCGGACTGCCTTCGCACGCAAACAGCCCCGCCATTTCTCCCAGACCCCGGAGCCGGCCTCAGCGCGGCCGGCTACAACGGATCACTGTTTCCCAGGCGCCCGGTTACGGCGCCGCAGCGCCGAACCGCGGAAGCAGATCGTGTGTCGACATCGCCGCGACGCCAAGAAAGCCGATTCCTTTCACGAGCAACACGCAGGCGATGAGCAGCATGCCCTCCCGTTGAAAGTGGGCGGCGCCGGCCACCATGCAGACGCCAAAGGCGGTCTCTGCCAGGAGGATGGCGGTGAACAGTGCCCGGCTCCGGATCCGCGTCAGGATGCCATCGACACCAGTCATGTTCGAGCCTCCCTTTGGAGTGCGGACGAACTCGCCGCCGCTGCCGAACATGCCCTCGAACACGGCCAGGCAGCCCGTCACGCTCATCGCAAGGCCGAACGCCATGACCACCGGTGCCGCGACAAGCCAGACGAGGCCCCCGAGCCATTTCCGCCTGCGGAAGTATTGTCCCGTGACATAAAAGGCCATGGTTGCCGCGCCGAGCAGGATGATCGTGACCGGGTTGACCAACAACCAGGCGATGCCTGGGTGCGTCTTCAGGACGAGCAGGCACGGGATCAGCAGCATCACGAACAGCATCAGGAATGGATGCACAAAACCCGTGATCAAATGGCTCACCGCCTCGCGCTTCACGCGTGCAGGCACCCGGCTTGCGAGCACGCGGCCGATCGTCTTGCGCGCAACCTGGATGCCGCCCTTCGTCCAGCGGCGCTGCTGCGATTTGAACGCCGTCAGGCTCTCCGGGAGTTCCGACGGAACGGCATAGTCGTCCCGGTACACCAGCCGCCAGCCGCGGAGTTGCGCACGGTAGCTGATGTCAAGGTCCTCGGTCACCGTGTCGTCCGTCCAGCCGCCGGCGTCCTCGAGCGCGGCGCGGCGCCAGATTCCGGCCGTTCCGTTGAAATTGAAGAACAGTCCGCTCGCGTGGCGCGCCGCCTGCTCGATGATGAAATGGGCGTCGAGAAACACCGCCTGGAAGCGGGTCAGCAGACTTGAATCGCGATTCGCAAAATCCCACCGCGCCTGGACCACGGCCACGCGCGGATCGGAAAAATGAGGAATGAGCGTCTCCAGAAAATCGGGCGCCGGCCGGAAGTCGGCATCAAACACCGCGAAGAACTCCGCCCCGCTTTGTCGCACCCCTTCCGTGAGCGCACCAGCCTTGTAGCCGGTCCGGTCCGCGCGACGCAGAAGACTGCAGCGGCGCGCGCGCTCGGGATGCGCGGCGAGCCAGGCTGCGACGACGGCCGGCGTGCGATCTGTCGAGTCATCGAGAATCTGAATTTCGATCCGGTCCTCCGGCCAGCGGAGCGCAGTGACGCAGTCCAGCAAACCTGCAACCACCAGGGGTTCATTGTAGACGGGGCACTGCACGCACACCAAGGGCAGGCGCCCCTCCCAAACCGGCGGGAGATGCGGCTTTCCCCGGCAATGCCGCGCGTACAGCCAAAGGATCTTCAACCGGTGGGCGGCGAAGTAAATCAACCCGGTCAGCGTCAGCGCGTATACTGACAGCAGCACGGCAGCCATGCTTCAACAAGCCGCGCAGTCTCTCCCAGGTCAAGACTGCAAACGAATTGCGCCCTGTCCAAGGGATCCACAACTGCCGATTGTCGGTGGATTTGGAGGCTGGCGGGCTCCGACGGCGCGGGACGCCGCGCCGCTACGGTCCCTTCAATCGGTAGAAGTCGTAGGGGCGCAGTCTTGCCTGCGCCCATTTCGGATCGGGGTAAAGGGACGCGACCAGCCTTCGCCAAGCCTACGGCACGGCAGGCAAGACTGCGCCCCTGCAGCGCATCTGCGGGCAAGCGACGCCCCTATGGGTGAAACCCGGTAGTCGCAGCCGAGGATGAATCCGCCCTACAGACCGTGGCCTTCGGAAAGATCGCTGCCGAGGGTCTCGATGAACTTTTTCATGGCCGGAGTCAGCACGCGGCCCTTTCTGTGGAGAATCGCAAGGGGGCGGGTAAACTCCCTTCCCTTGAAATGCACTGCCGAGAGGGTTCCCTGTTTCACCTCCTGCAGCACCGTCGCAAGCGGCACCACGGCAACCCCGGCGTCGATTTCCACCGCGCGTTTCACGGTCTCGATGTTGTCGAACTCCATCACGGGCTCGATTTCGATCCGGTTCTCACGGAAGATCTGGTCGACCGCCTTGCGCGTCGGAATGTCGGGATCGAAGCCGATGAACTTGTGGCCCGTCAGCGCCTGCAGCTGCACCTCCTCGGCCTTCGCCAGCGGGTGGCTCGGATGCGTGATGAGCACAAGGTGGTCGTTGCGGAACGGAATCATCTCGATCTGGCGCATCTTCACCGGAAAAGCCACGAGGCCGAAATCGACCGAGTTGTGCAGGATGTCCTCGTAAACCAGGTTCGAGCGGCGGTATTCCACGCGCACATTCACCGACGGAAACTCATGCAGGAATTTCTTGATGAAGGGCGGCAGTTCGTGAAGGCCGATTGAATAGATCGTCGAGATCCGGATCGTGCCGCTGATCACCTTCTTCATCTCCTGGATCTCGCTCAGGAGCTTCTCGTATTGGTGGAGCACCTCCTTCGCCGCCTCGTACACCCGCATCCCCTCGCGCGTCAGTTGAAACTGCTTCTGGCTCCGGTCGATCAGCAGCGTTTTGAAATGGCGTTCCATTGCACGCGCCTGTTGACTGACAGCGGACTGTGTGATGCCATTTAGCTTGGCAGACTTCGAGAAGCTCTTTGTCTCGACCAAGTCGGCGAAGATTTTGAAATTCTCCACTTGCATAGTAAGCGATTTTTTCAGGGCCTATTATCAAGCGCACTAATTGGGGCGCAATCTTTTAAGTAGGCTGATTAATGTTTATCGATTATGAAACTTTTAGGGCCCGGGCTGACGGCGTGCGAGAGAAAATCGCCGCCGTCTGTCGGAAGTCCGGGCGCGATCCTTCGGAGGTGCGGCTGCTCGCGGTGACCAAGGGTCATCCTCCCGCTGCCGTGGAATACGCCGCCCGCTACGGTCTTGCCGCAGTCGGGGAAAATCGCGTGCAGGAAGCGGTGAACAAGAAGCCGCAGTGTCCGGCGGGCATCCGGTGGGAGCTCATCGGACATCTCCAGTCGAACAAGGCCGCACTGGCCGCGTCCAGCTTCGACCGGATTCAGAGCGTCGACAGCGTCAAGCTGCTCTCCCACCTCGGGCGCGCCGCCGGCGAACTCGGCCGGCGCATTCCCGTCCTGCTTCAGATCAACGCCGGCAACGATCCCGACAAATTCGGCGCGGATCCCGCCGACGCGCAACGCCTGCTGGATGCCGCGCTGGCCCTGCCCGATCTTCAGGTCGACGGCCTGATGACCATCGCGCCGCTTTCCGGCGATCCTGCGGTGGCGCAACGCACGTTCGCGGCGTTGCGCGAATTGCGCGAGCGCCTCGCGGTCCAGTCGAACACTCCGCTGCGCGAACTGTCGATGGGCATGAGCGGCGACCTGGAACTTGCGATCGCGGAGGGCAGCACGCTGGTCCGCGTCGGGACCGCGCTGTTCGGCGCGCGCTGACCGGTTTCCGGGTTGCCTCGCCGGCGGATCCGCATTGGATCAAGAACGTGGATACAGGCCCGTTGAATCCCCCCGATCCGGTTCTCTCGCTCGACGATCTCGATTCCCGAAGTTTTCCCGGAACTCCGCTCGCCGTTCTCGGGCACCCCATCCGCCACTCGATCAGCCCAGCGATGCAGAACGCGGCGCTCGCCGCGATGACCCGGGATCAGGAGCGGTTTCGCACCTGGCGTTACGAACGCTTTGATGTGCCGCCGGACGACCTGCCGCGCGCACTCGACCGGTTGCATCTCCTCGGGTTTCACGGCCTGAACCTGACCGTGCCGCACAAAGTCATCGCCTTCGGTTGCATTGCGGAAATCGATGCCGCGGCGCGCCCCATCGGCGCCGTCAACACGCTGCTCCGCCTGGAGCGCGGTTGGCGCGGATACAACACCGACGGGCATGGCCTGGCCGGCGGCGTCCGCGAGGATCTCGGCGCGGCCCTGGCTGGCGCGCACGTGATCCTGCTCGGGGCCGGCGGTGCCGCCAGGGCAGCAGCCGTGGAATGCCTGCGGCAGCGTTGCGCGTCGCTCTGGATCGCGAACCGGACGCCTGCACGCCTGGACACATTGCTCTCGCTGCTGCGGCCTCTGGCGGATCACGTGCCCGTGCGCGGATTCGCCCCCCAGTCGCCTCCCGCCGGACTGCCGGCCGGCGCACTGGTCATCAACGCCACCGCCGCGGGTCTCCGCCGCGACGATCCGCCGCCGGTCGACCTGACCCGGCTGCCGCGGCCGGCCGCAGTCTACGACATGATCTACAATCCGTCCGAGACGCCCCTGCTCCGGCAGGCCGCCTTGCTCGGCATCCCGTGCGCCAACGGGCTCTCGATGCTTGTCCATCAGGGGGCGCGTTCGCTTGAGATCTGGACCGGTGCATCCGTGCCGGTGGCCGTCATGATGTCCGCCGCGCGGGTCGCGCTGCCCTGACGAAAGGCATCCAAAAAATCCGGTAGAATCGTAGGGGCGCAGGCTTGCTGCGCCCATTTGTGGGGTTTGATCCTAGAGGGTCATGTCTCACCTTTTACCTTGACGGCGCGGACCGGGCGAGCTGAAGTCGAGGCATGGCGCGAAAGCTCCGATTGGAGTTTCCTGGCGCGGTTTATCATGTGATCAACCGCGGCAACTACCGCCGCGACGTGTTCGCGGCGGAGAAGACGAAGGCGGCGTTCGAGCGGTGTCTGTTTCAAGCCTGCGAACGGTCCGGCTGGCTGTTGCATGCCTACGTGGTGATGCGCAATCACTACCACCTGGCGTTGGAGACCCCGAAGGGGAATCTGGTGATCGGGATGCAATGGATGGAGGCGACCTTCGCCAACCGCTTCAACCGGTTGCGGGGTGAACATGGGCATCTATTTCAAGGCCGGTACAAAGCTCTGCTGGTGGATGGGGAGTCCTCATTGGGACCGTTATGCGACTATATCCACCTCAATCCGGTTCGTGCAGGGGTTGCGACGGTGGCCGGATTGCGGAACCTCTCCCATTCAAGCTACTGGCATTTGTGGCGGCCGGAAGGTCGGCCGGCGTTCCTGCAGGTTGGGACGGCACTGCGGGAGGCCGGAGGACTGGCAGACACTGCGGCAGGCTGTGCCGCCTACGCGGCCTATCTGGACTGGCAGGCAGCCGAGGGGCCGGCGGGCAAAAACAAGGCGTATGCGAGCCTGAGCCAGGGCTGGGCGCTGGGGACGGAGGAATTCAAGGCGGATCTGGTGCGCAATTATCAGATTGCGGCCGCGGCGCGGGCACTCCAACCGTGTGGGGCCGCCGAGGTTCGGGCGATGCGTTGGCGCGAGGCGCTCGAAGTCGCCACCGGCCGCCTGCCCGCGAGCGCACGGGCCACGCCGGATGCGGCTCACAAAAGCGCGGCCTGGAAGGTTGCAGTGGCTGCACACCTGAAATCGACCACCGACGCCAGCAACGCCTGGCTCGCCCGCCAGTTGGACATGGGATCCGCGGCCTATGTCAGCAAACACGTCGGGCTGCTGCTGCGCAACGGCGGCCCAGGAAGGAAATGGTTGGAGGAACTCAGAAAGGTAAAAGGTGAAACATGACCCTTTCGGATCGGTCCCTCGGCGCTACCTCAACGCACCGTCCGCTTCCAGCCCCTCCCACGCGCCGCCGCTTCGTTCACCGGTCTCGAGTATTTCCACGCCGCGGAGGACCGGCAGGCTGTGCGCAATGCGGTGTTCGCAATCATCGCCCGGCATCTGGATGGCGTTCGCATCGATTCACTGATCGTTGAGAAGCGAAAGACCGGCCCGGCGCTGCAGCCGGTCGAGCATTTCTACCCGCGAATGCTCGGCCACCTCCTGCGCCATGTCCTCGGCGGGTTCAACCTTGCCGATTTCCAGGAGGTGATCGTTTTCACTGACCGCGTGCCGGTGAACAAGCACCGGAAAGCCGTAGAAAAAGCCGTCAAGATCAACCTCGCAGAGGTGCTGCCAAGTGGCACCAGGTTTCGCGTCTATCACCACGAATCAACCTAAATTCCGCAGTTGAGGCGGAATCGGCTTGCTGGCGCTCGCCGCTACGAGGAGCCGAAGCTTCAACTGCGGAATTTAGGATCAAAGTCGAATCTCGACCTCCAGATTGCCGACTACTGCAATTGGGCCATCTGTCGGAGATGGACCAGCAGTGACGATCGGTCCTACAATGTCGTCTGGAATGACGATCTGTCCTGCGGCGCTCCCAGCCATGGTTTGACTTTCCTACCGCCACGCCCAGCAATCGCACCACCCCATGCCCGACTACGCCCTGTTCTCCGCCGCCTTCCCGTGGTTTTTCCCGGGGGTGGCGTTTGTGTTTGGCGCCTGCATCGGCAGCTTCCTGAACGTCTGCATCTACCGGATACCGGCCGGCAAATCCGTCGTCACCCCCGGTTCCCATTGCGCCTGCGGAGCACCGATCCGGTGGTATGACAACATTCCGATTCTCAGCTGGTTCATTCTCCGCGGACGCGCACGCTGCTGCGGCCGGCGCTTCAGCATTCGCTACGCGTCTGTCGAGGCGCTGACGGCGGTCCTGTTCACCGCCTGCTGGATTGCATTTCCGGAATTCCCGCCGTCCAAGGCCCTCTGCGGCATGCTGCTGTCCTCCGCGTTGATCGCCGCCACCTTCATTGACCTGGATCACATGGTCATCCCCGACGTTTTCACGCTCGGGCTTGGCGTGGCCGGCGTGCTCCTTTCAACGATCCTGCCGGCGCTTCATGGCCGCCAGAACGATCTGTTTGTCATTGCGAACTTCCACAGCGCGATCGACAGCGTCACCGGCCTTCTCGTCGGTTCCGGCCTTGTGTTGTGGATCGCATTGGTGGCCGAGGCCGTGCTGAAGAAGGAGGCGATGGGTTTTGGCGACGTGAAGTTCGTCGGCGCGATCGGTGCATTCACAGGCTGGCAGGGCGCGGTGTTCGCCGTGTTTGGCGGAGCTGTCATCGGCACTCTCTGGTTTGCACTCGCACTGCTCTGGCAGGGCCTGTTCGGCCGCGGCGCACACGCTCCGGAAGCGTCGAAGGAGCCTGCCCCGCCGGCGGTGGCGGACGTGTCGCCTGCAGCCGGCGTTCCGACGGATTCGATCGAACTTCCCCAATCCGGCCCGGTCGCCTTTGGGGCTCACGTGCCGTTCGGTCCGATGCTTGCGGTCGGCGGCCTGTTCTATTTTCTAGTCGCGCACCGCTGGGTCGATGCCTACTTCGAGGGCATGGCCGAGTTGCTGAGGTCGTCGTAGTCCGGATACATCCTGCGGCATCAGGTGATGCGCGGTCCAGGCATGATCTCGAGAAAGAGGGAATACTCCTGGTAGCCCATCGCCTTCCAGAAGCCGACCCCCGCGGCATTTGCGCAGAGGACCTCCACGGTCATCCGGCGACCGTGTTGCCAGATCTCGTCCCGCAGGATCTGCATCACGCGACGGCCGATGCCCTGCCGGCGGCGATTGCGCACGACAAACAGGTGCCGCAGATAGATCTCGTCGGCAAGTTCCCGGTACAGCACGTAGGCCACAACCTCGCCGTCTTCCTCGAACAGCCGCGCGGTGTATTCACCCGTGCCCACCCAGCGGCGCATCCGCGCGGTCAGCTCCATGACGTTCATCGGATTGCGATGCCCCTCGTCGCGGATCAGCTGGTGATTCAGCGCGCCCAACAGCGCATAGTCGGCCGAAATTGCCTTGCGATAGGTCATGCGGAAACTGTGACAGAATCGGCGTGCCTTGCACCAGGAAAGTGATGCGCCTCTTTCCGACCTTGGCAGGCGCCGAATCCTGCGTGAGACTGTCAGCGTGGCCGCGCTCTTCGTCTTTGCCCCGGTGTTCTTCGTGTTCGAGATCTGGCAGCTGGTGATCGCCGAACGCTATCTGGGCCTCAAGCACATCGCCCGCGGAACGGATCCGCGCGAACTCGGCTTGGGCGAGTTCACCGCCGCGGTCTGGAGCCTGATCCTGCTGGGCTACTGGGCGTGGATGGCGCTGATGCTCTTCCAGCCGCTCGGCCGGCTTCAGTTCCTCCTGCTCATCGCCGTCTCCGCGATCGGTTTCGGCATCCGGCGCGGCTGCGGCCTCAAATGGGTTCTCGTCGTCCTGACCTTCGAGGGATCGATCCGGATCGGCATGCTGCTCTCGCTCGGTGCGCTCGCCTGGCGGCGGTTGTTGTGATTTTGCCTTGAGCAAAATGCGTTCCGCCCGCAAAACGGGTGCGTCCCGCAGCTTCGCCACTCGCACCCATCCATGAAATTCGCCGACGCCCCGCGGCTCCCCAAACTTCCGTTCATTCTCATCGACATCGCCCTGCTCGCCGCCGCGGGATTCATCGCCGCGCGACATTCGGATCCGCTCACGCCGCTTCCCCTGCTCTCAATCACGGGACTCGTCGTCGCCGGAGCGGCCGTGTTCATGATTCCCTATCTCGTCAACGATGGCCGCGATCAGGATGACGCAGCCATGACATTGCGCGACGAATTGAGCGAGCAGTTCAAACGGCTCATTGCTGCGTCCGAGCATCTGCAGCACGCCACGGTCAAGCTGAAGAGCATCGAGGAATCATCCACAAAGAGCGTCGCGACTGCTGAGGCGCTGCCCTACCGCCTCCAGGAGAAGATCGCCGATTTCAATCGGCAGCTCGGCGAGGCGGGAGACAAGGAGAAGGCGATGATCGAACATGAGCTCGCGCGGCTGCGTTCCGGCGAGACCGAACTGCTCACGAAGGTCGCCGATCAGGTCGCGCAGATCCTGGCCGGATGGGCGAAGTCCGAGGCGGACGCCCGCCTGCAATTCGCCGAATCGCTCGCCAGGGAAAAGGAGGCGTTCGAGCGACAGCTCGCAAGCGTCCGGTCTGCCGAGAGCCAACGGCTCGCGGCCGCAACCGATGAGATCACCAGGGCGCTCGCCGGCCTGATGAAGATCGAGGGGGATGCCCGCCAGCAGTTTTCATCCGCCGGTGAGCTCCAGGAGAAGATCACCCGACTGCTCTCCGCCGTCAGCGAGAAGATTGCGAGCCTCGAAGCGGCGGTCGACGCCGCGGTGAAGGCTGCGGAAAGAATCCAGAATGTGTCATCCGCACCGGCCATCGTGCTGCCGGTATCCCCCATGCCCGGCGCGGACGCGCCGGTCGGCGACCGGCCCGAGCCGACTGCATGCGCCGTCGAAACACCGCCGTCGGCCGGCGCAGAGTCCGTTCCTGTTTCCGCGCGGCGCCCGATTGTAATTCCGGACTGGCGCGCATTCCTTGAGCCCGCCGCAGCAAGCGCCGAATCGGCACCGCAGGCCGAAACCGCACCGGCACCCGCGGAAATTTCGGCGGCCGTTGATCCGATCCCGGCCATTCCTGAAGCAATCCAGCCCCCAGAAGCGCCGGCAGCAATCGAGGCCGGCGTGGAGACCGCCACGACTGAACCTGCAGCGGCAACACCGGCTCCAGATCTCGAGGCTGCCGCCACGCCCGAGCCCACCGTCCCAGCTTCGCCTGCGCCGGAGCCTGCATCCGAGCCGGCATCCGCGCCAGAGCAGCCAGCCGTCGTTGCTGCGTCGGCTCAAGACGACGCGACGGCGCCCGCCGGCCCGGCCGCGGCCGAAGAAGACGAACAAGATGCGTCGGAACCGTTGGCCCCAGCGCCCGACGACGACGCTCCGGCTGTTGCTCCGAAACCGCGCAAACCCCGCGCTCCGAGGAAGCCCAAGGTCGAAGCAGCCGCGCCGACCATGCCGGCGGCCGAACCCGTTTCGATGTCCGAGCCCGCCCCTGAAATCGCGGTCGCGACCCCGCCGCCGGTTGAGCTGATTTCCGAACCCATCGTCGACGAAGCACCCGAGCCCGAAAACTTCTCGCAAGTCCCGCCCGAGGAGAACAAGCCTGCCGGCAATCCGACCTCCGACGGCCGCACACGACTGACCGTCACGTCGTACATCGGCATTGGAAACAAATTGTATCTCCGCGGCGAAGGCCCGGGCCTCAGCCAGACCAAGGGCGTTCCGCTGCAGTTTGTGTCCATCGGACGCTGGCGCTGGGAAACGGACGCCGCGACTGCTCCGGTCATCTGCCGGATCTACAAGAACGACAAGCTCGAGGCGCCCACCGGCCCGCTGATCCTCACTCCGGGCACCGAACAGGAAGTGTCGGCAGCGTTCTAGTAGTAAAAAATGGCTGCGCCATTTTGGCGGAGCCCGGAAGGGTCGAGTGATTTCCGAATTTCTTGCTCGGCGGTGATCGAAGGCGTCCGTTTTCTTGATCCGGAGGCGATTTTCTGCCCCGGGCCTGCCCCCGCCTGCGCGATCTTCAATAATGCGGCGGGCGCTCGTCGATGGCCGGCGGCGCGCCGGACTCCTGACCGGGCCGCTGACCGAGCTCCGCCAGATCCCGCTTCAGGCGGTCGATCTCGCGTGCCAGCTCAAGCATCGCCTTGTCCTGCTCCGCCACGTGGCGTTGCAGCCACGCCAGTTTCTCTTCGAGCAATGCGAGCCGTTCGTCGTTCATTGCGGCCAGTTCAACCGGACATCCGGCGTTTGCCAAGCCGCCAGCCGGCATTCACCCGTGTTTCCCGGTGCACAGCGCCCGCAGGTCGCGCGAAACCGCGTCACACGCCGCGCGCGCCTCCGGCGATGTCTGCATGCGCCGGACCTTCCGGCAGACCAACAACAACGCCGCAGTCAGCTGGAGCCGATAGGCGGCCCGGCGCGCGGCAACCGAACTCAACGTATTTTTCTTCATGATGCACACCATTTTTGTGTGTTACATTTTTTGTCAACCTGTAATTTTCATCTCTGTGCGTTGACAAACGATGGATGGGGCGGCATCGAAGCCGGCATGCACTACACCCAGCTTTTCCGGCAGCTGCGCGTAGCCCGTGATCTCAGTCTCGATGCGCTGGCCGGGCGCGCCGGGTGTCACCGCAACACGGTGATCAATGTCGAGCGCGGACGCCCGGTGAAGTTCAGCACGCTCGCGGGCCTGATGGAGAGGATGGGGTATCCGGCGGGTTCCGAGGAGTTGCGGACACTTGCGCTGCTCTGGCTGGAAGCGGTCAGCAAGATCCCGTTTTCGCGGCCTGAGACCCTTGCCGCCGCACGCAAGCAGGCGGGCGTCTACGGACGCGACGCGTTGCAGACGTCCCGGCAGCTCGCAGAGATCGTGGCGGACTCCCGCCTGAGCGCCGAGCAGATCCGACTGCTGATGTACGCCGCACGGAGGCCCGAGGTGCTTTCCATCGTGGCCACCGTGCGCAAGCTCGTCGAAACGGGATCCGCCGCGGAGCCCATGCCGGAGCTCAAGGTTGCGGAAGAGGAATAGTTTCCAGCATCCGCCGCAGATCCTCCGGCGCCGTCGTCGGTTCCCGGCACGCACAATTCTCGCAGACGTAGGCAGCGGCGCGACCGTCGATCGCTCTCATCCCGGCAAGATACGGCCGGTGCCCCGCCAGCCACGCCTGGCCCACGCCCTGGTCCGCCGCCAGAAGCGTCCATCGCGGGCCGGACCGAGGCCGCTCGCGCGCCACTGCAGCCAGCGCCTGGAAATCGTCCGCTTCCGGATCGCCGGCGAGCACGATTGTGCGCGGCGGCATCCTGATGAGTTCATATGAACAGAGCATCTCCGGCAGGCTGTGCGGCTCGCGTTCCCACCGGCTCCGAAATCCCTCCAGGCATTGCACGGCGTGCTCGCGGAACCCCGGCGCGTGTGAACCGGATCCGGTGTCATCCAGCATTGCATCGAATCGCAACAGGTTCAGCACGGCCACCGAACTCGGCGCCGGTTCCGCGCCGTCGTAGTCCTCCTTCAATCGCGCGATGATCGCCGGATCGTCCCCGCGGGAATTGAAGTAGCCTCCGCCATCCGGATCCCAGAACAGCGCGTCCATCGTCGTCTGGAGCCGCACCGCCCATTGCAGCCAGCGCACGTCGAATGCCGCCTCGTAGAGATCGAGCAGGCCCTGGATGACATACGCATAATCCTCGGCAAAACCCGGGATGTCGCTCCGGCCCTCGCGATCGCAACGGAAGAGCACTCCGGTCGGCTCATCGTAGAGCTTCCTCCGGAGAAACTCCGCCGCATCCTCAGCCGCAGCCAGATAGGGCGCGACCGCCAGGCGCGCCGTGGCCTCGGCAGCGGAGGCCGGTCCGCCCCCGCCGCCGGCCTCCAGCACCGCGTGGCCCTTCGCCAGCGCCGAGATCATCAGTCCATTCCAAGCGGTGAGAACCTTGTCGTCACGCTGCGGACGCGGACGCCGCGCACGCACGGTGCGCAGCCGCGCCAGGCAGGCCGCCAGCCGTTCGCCGGCCTCTTCCGCCGTCAGCCCGAATTGCAGCGCCGTCTCCGCGAGCGGCTGGGATTGCCGCAGGATGTTCCGCCCATTGAACTCTCCGTGAGGATCCCGCTCGGCCGGCACGTTGCCGTCCGCCCGGACATCGAAATGCGCACAGAACAGGTCCGCGTCATTCTCCAACGCGGCTGCGATCTCCTCCCTGGTCCAGACATAGAACGCTCCTTCCGTGTTCGGCTCTCCTGCTGCGGGCTCCGTGGCTCCGAGACCCGCTGTCGCGCGCGGGGAATCCGCATCCTCCGCCGAGCAGAAGCCGCCCTCCGGATTCGCGAGGTCGCGCATCACATAATCGAGGATTCCCCGCGCGACACATCCGTAGCGCCGATCGCCGGTCGCCTGCCGCGCCTCGAGGTAACTGATCGCGAGCTGAGCCTGATCGTAGAGCATCTTCTCGAAATGGGGCACGAACCACTCGCCATCGACCGAGTAGCGGTGAAAACCCCCGCCCACATGGTCATGGATTCCACCCCCGGCCATCCGGCGGAGCGTCCGGGCCGCCATCTGCAGGGACAAGCCGGGTTCGGCGGGCAGCGGCAGCGCGTCGGAGGCGGCCGCCCGCGCCGCATCGCCGCCACCGGACCCGCCACGACCGGCTCTCCCGCCGGCACCGCCCGCCCCGCGCAACAGGAAATTGAATACGGAAGCGCGCGGGAACTTCGGCGCGGCGCCGAATCCGCCCCATTCGGCGTCAAACGCGCCGGCCAGCTGATCGAGGCCCCGCGCGCAGGCTTCTCCAAGCGCCGCAACAAGGCTGGCGTCAGGGGCTGGGTCTTGAGTTTTGAGTTCTGGGTTTTGAGTTTTGGGTTTTGAGTATTGAGTTCGGGGTTCTGAGATCTGGGTTCTGGGTTCAGGGTTCAGGGGTTTGGGATTTGGAGTTTGGAACTTGGGATTTTGTCCCCCGGCGCGCGCCCACAGTGCCTCCGTCACCCGCACGCCTTCGGCGAGGAGCGTCCCCCGGTCGTCCGCCCAGGCTTGGGCGAGCAGGTCGAGCAGCGTGGCAAATCCGCGCCGACCCCAACGGTCCTCAGGTGGGAAATACGTCCCTCCGTAGAAGGGCTTGAGGTCCGGCGTCAACCACACGCTCATCGGCCAGCCTCCCTGGCCGGTCGCCGCCTGAAGATAAGTCATGTAGATGCGATCGACATCAGGGCGCTCCTCGCGGTCGACCTTCACCGGCACATAGTCGCGATTGAGCCGTTGCGCGATGGCGTCGTTCTCAAACGACTCGTGGGCCATGACATGGCACCAGTGGCAGGTGGAATAGCCGACCGAGAGGAAGATCGGTTTCTGGGCGTTGCGCGCCGTCGCGAACGCCTCGTCTCCCCACGGAAACCAATCAACCGGATTGTGCGCGTGTTGCCGCAGGTACGGCGACTTCTCGCGCGCAAGCCGGTTTGCGGAACGGAACCGGGCGATGTCGGACATCGAGCAAACGTTGGCCAAATTGTCCGAAATGCAACGGCGCTGGCAGCGTGTCGGACTTTGTCCTCCACTCTGCCAAACAGAATGGCTGCGCCATTTTGGCGGAGCCTGGAAGGGCTGTCCGGTTTCACCGTCGACGATGCAAAATCGTCGCAAACACGATCCGATCCGATATTCGCGCGATACCAGCCGCCTCCGAGCTCATCGGAGGAAGAACCCTGCACGCAGCGATCGAGGCGATGAACGATGCCGCGCTATGCGACCGCTGCGAGCGGTGCGCCGGCGATGCAGTCGCCGAGCATGGCAAGAAACTCCTGCACCGCATCGGCATGCACGCCGAGCGTCCACGGGATGTCCGGACCGGGGGCCAGCACAAGGACGCCCAGCGAATCCCGCTCGATTGAAAGCACGCTCTGGACACGCAACACGAGATGACCTTCCTCGTCGCAACCCGATACGCTTGTTCCACCCGCGACCGGAAGTGCCGCCTCGGATCCCGGCTCCGCACAGATCCGTTGCAGGTGCGGCAGTTCGTGCAGATCGACGAGCACCGTGAACGGCAGCGGGCGCCCGTCGCCGTCCGTTGCCCTGATGCGGGCCACGCCGGCCTCCGGGTTGCCCTCGACATCGATTCCAGACGAAAAGAACACGCCGGTCGGTCCGGCACACAGGACGGCGGAGGGAAAGCGCAGGTGATGTTGGAAAAGCATCATGGCCGATAACTTCATATCGGCACGCCGGCACGGACTGTTAGGTTGAAAGGGGCGCCCATTCATTCGTTTTTGACTTGCCCTTCGAGTCCGACGCAGGCTACCCAGCCCCAGGTCCCGTCCCATGCTCGGCGCTTTCCTAACGACCATCTTCTTCTCGCTGTCCGTGATCTTTGCGAACCGCTCGATTGCCGCGGTCGGCACGACCCGCGCAAATCTCGGCCGGCTGTTGGTGGCATTCGTCTGCCTCGGCGCCTATGCGCACGTATTCGGAGGAGGGCTCGGCGGGGCTGCATGCGGGTGGTTTCTGCTTAGTGGCCTGATTGGCATGGGCTTGGGCGATCTTGCCAGTTTCAACGCCCTTCCGCTGCTTGGCTCGCGCCTTGCGATTCTCGTCTGCCAATGCCTGGCGGTGCCAATCGCAATCGTCGCCGAATGGCTCTGGATCGGCACCCGCCTGACCGCCGGGCAGGTTCTCTGGGCAACCGTCATTCTCGCCGGAGTGGCCATCGCCCTGATGCCGACGGCGAAGAACCCGCCGCGGGTCCGGGTGCGCCCCATCGGATTTCTTTGGGGAATTCTTTCGGCAGCGGGCCAGGGTCTCGGAGCGGTCGTCAGCCGGCGCGCCGGTGAAGCCGCCGCCCACGCCGGCGAATCGATCGACGGGATCACGGCGGCCTACCAACGCACGGTCGGCGGCCTGGCGATCACCGCGGCGTATTTCGTCATCCGCGCCCTGATACAACGCGGACGCGCGCCGGCGCCGGCGGCGTCTTCCGCACGGGGCCATGTCTGGATTCTGGCCAACGCGCTCTGCGGCGCCGTCATCGGGGTGAGCTGCTATCAATGGGCTCTCGCCACGACACCGAGCGGGATCGTCCTTCCAATCGTGGCCACGACGCCTTTGGTCATCATCCCGTTCAGCTGCCTGCTCGAGGGCGAACGGCCCACCGGCCGCTCGCTCGTTGGCGGGGCGGTCGCCGTGGCCGGCGCTGTGGCCCTTGCGCGGGCCCGATAGCCCCTACTTCTTCGCGTTGCCGAACATCGCCTTGGCCGCCCTGAACGGCGCGATGGAGAACGATGGGCGGGCCGGCTCCAGCTCGACGACGGGAGCAATCAGCTGCGCCTCGCGGACTTCCAGGGTCTGTTCCCTCTGCTGCAGGGCCTCACGCTCCGCTTTCAGCTTCTCGAGCTCTTCCCTCAAAACCAGCTTCTCGTTGCTGAAATTCCGCCGTTCGGCCTCCATCATGTCCATCGCCCGGTCAAGCCGGGTCCACGCGGCCTCCAGCGAGGTGTCGCGTTGAAACGGGTCGCGGGACGGGCGCGGCGCGGCGCTATGCACGCGGTCGGCCTCGACCTCTTCGCCCATCACACGCAGTCGCTGCTCATACGAGCGCAGGTTGGCCTCCTGCTCACGCAACAGCTCAAGATCCTCCTTCAACTGCCTGCGATCCATCTCGAGCCGGGCCTGTCCCTGGTTCAATTTGACCGCCCCTTCGCGAAGCCGGACCTCCTCAGCCCGCAGATCCGCAGTCCGGCCCTTGAGCGTTTCGTGTTCGCTGCTCAACGCCGCCGCTGTCTTGAGCCGCCGCGCCTCGTCGTCGGGCCGGCCGTGCGCCCGCTCGGCCGCCAGCGCGGCGCGCTCCTGCGCAAGCACCTCCTGTGCCGTCACCAATGTCCGGGCCTTCTGATCCACCGCAGTCTGCGCCGCGGCGACAATCTCGCGTTCGCTGCGCAGTTCCGTGAGCTCGGCCCGCTGCCTCACCGCGTCGGCCTGTCGCCCCAGCTGTGCCTTCAATTCGGCCTCAAGGGCGGTCTTCTCCCCTGCCAGCCGGTCGGCAAGCGCCTTGAGGCTGTCGCGTTCCCGGGTCAGGCGTGCAAGTTCGTCGGTCCGGCCGCTCTCCGCGCCGGCCTGACCGGCCCCCATCCCCCGCCTCCCCACAGGAGCCCCGCCGACCCCGGCGAGAATCGCCTCCACCGCGGCCAGCTCCTCCACCGTCACGTCGCCCGCAGGATCCGGACGGCCCGGCCGGAGAATCCCGTTGACGCGCTGCAGGACCGGTTTCCAGTCGCCGCCCGGGGCCAGCACGTCTGTAACTGCAAATCGGATACTCTTGATCATCGACGGCAGCTCGACCTGGTTGACAAGCAGAAGCACCGCCATGCTGGGCTGGAGTTTCTTCAACGCCTCGATGAATCCAAACGTGCTCATCTCCGGCAGCGGATCCGCGACGAGCGAAAGATCGAACCATTCGGCGTGCGCGGCCTCGATCGCCGCATCCGGTCGGGGGCAGCACCGCACGTAATAGCCCGCGCCGGCGAGCAGCAGCGTGAGCGTCCGGCTCGCCGCCTGATCACCGTGGACCAACATTACCTTTTTCACAGAGTTCATGGCAGAAATGAATCGGGGTGCTTCTTCGAAAGCAGGAAGGCACCTTACAACAACCTCGACCGCTGGGGAATGCTATTGAACTCCGGCGGCCTTGATTTACCCGTTTTTCCCAGGTAAGCGCAACCGGGTTGCATCGCCACCGCCACGGCATCCAATCTGCCCGAGAATGCCGTTGAGGGAATTGCCTTTCGCCCGCCGACAGCAGATTGCGCCGGCTCAGCTGCGGAACAGCACGCTCTCGCGATTGAACATCCGGACACAGGCCGCCAGGGCCGCCGCTGCGTACAGGCAGGTCGAGCCAAAGATGAGCGCAAGGTAGTTCCAATGAAAGACTCCCGAGACGAGCTCCTTGCTCACCAGCGCGAGATTGAGGATCGGCACAAGGGCGAGCTTGGCGTTGAGCTCCATGCCGGGAAGCATGCCCATCATCGCCGGCACGATCACGAGGATGACCAGCGGCGAGACGTAGCTTTGCGCCTCCTTCATGGTTTTCGCAAAAAGCGCCAGCGCCATCAGGACGGCGGAAAAGAGCACCGCCACAGGCAGCACCATCGCAAGCACGGTGAGCGTGCCGGCCGGATCGATGGTCGGGAGCACGAATCCCTGTTCCGCCCCCTTTTTCGCGGCGACAGCCGCCATGGCCCCTGCGCCGCCCGTCGTCAGCAGCATCCCGCCGATGAAGAATGTGGCGCCCATTGATATGAGCGAGCAGACGACGGTCGCAAGGGAGGCGGTCAGCACCATCAGGAATTTGCCCAGGACCAGATCGGTCCGCGCAACCGGGCTGCAGAGGATCGTCTCCAGCGTGCCGCGTTCCTTTTCACCGGCGGTCAGGTCCATCGCCGGATACATGGCGCCCGTGAAGCACAGAAGGATGAATAGATACGGAATGATGCCGCCAATGATGTTGCCACCCACTTTTTCGGGCGGCGCGACATTCTCCGTCCTGACCTCGAACGGCTTGACGAGTGTTGCCGGCAGGCCGTGTGCAAGCAGCCGCGCGGTGATGGTCTTTTCGCGGTAGTCGTTGAAGAAGTTGCGCAGTTCGCCCACCGCAAACCCGGAGCGCAGTTCGCCCTCATAGTCGTCGATCTTCACGACCGCAGGCTCGCCGCGGGCGAGTGTCGCATCGAAGCCGGCGGGAATCTCGACCGCCGCGCGGAGCTGCTTGTCCGCGATGCGCTGTTTCCAATCCGCGGTCGCCGTCAAGATCCTGACCTTGGAGTTCGCCCTGAGCGCGGCACAGACGAGCGGCGAATCCTCTCCGCCCAGCACCATCACCGAGGGCGTTTCCGCATGGGCCTTGCTGACGACCTTGTAGGAGACCACCCCGGCAATCAGCATGATGCCTGGGATCATCAGCGTCGGCACCACAAACATCGACAGCAGGGTGCGGCGGTCGCGGAGCGAGTCCCGGAGTTCCTTCAGATAAACAGTGAGAATGTTGCGCCAGTTCATGCGGCCTCCTCCTTGTCGGCGCCCACCGCGCGGATGAAGATCTCCTCCATGTCCTGCTCGCCGTACCGCTGGCGCAGATCGCCCAGCGTGCCCTCCGCAACCAGGCGGCCGTGGTGGATGATCCCGACGACGTCGCAGAGCTTCTCCACCTCGCTCATCACGTGGGTCGAGTAGATCACGGTTTTCCCGCGAGCCCGGCAGTCGCGCACAAACCGCGCGATGGTCCGCGCAGCCATCACGTCGAGCCCGATCGTCGGCTCGTCGAAGATCAGCACGGCGGGATCATGCACCAGCGTCCGGGCGATCGAGGTCTTCTGTTTCATGCCGGTGGAAAACTTCTCCACACGGCGGTCGAGAAATTCGCCGAGGTCGAGCGCTGCGGCGAGCTCGGCGATGCGGGTCGCGATCTGTTGCGCCGTGAGACCGTTGAGCCGGCCGAAATAGGCGATGGTCTCCCGCGCCGTCAACCGGCCGTAGAGCGCAGTGCTGGTGGCAAGAAAGCCCACGCTGGCGCGCACGCGCTCCGGCGCCTCTGCCGTATCAAACCCTGCCACCATCGCGCTGCCGCTCGTCGGGCGCAGGAGTGTCGCGAGCAGCCGCAACGTCGTGGTCTTGCCCGCACCGTTCGCGCCGAGCAGGCCGTAGATCTGGCCCGGATGGCAGATGAGTGAGATGTCGTCCACCGCGCGGATCTCGCCGCGTTTCTTGTCGTGGAAGACCTTGGTCAGATTGCGGGTTTGGATCATGGGGAGCCAGAAGAACCAGGAGACAAAGGAACTTGGAAATCAAGAAACCGGGTCAGCGCAAAAGCAATAGACAAGATGCAGGGGACCAGGGTGGATTCCATTCTCGGCTGCGATTGCCGGGTTCCCCCCGTAGGGGCGCAGACCTGCTGCGCCCTTTCCCGAGGGCGCGACCAGCCTTCGCCAAGGCTACGGCATGGCGCGACAAGATCGCGCCCCTACGAAGGAAGAAACATGTCGACGCAGCCGAGAATGAATCCGCCCTACGCAGGGGACTGCCCGTCGATCGGTTCGTTCCGGCATTCCGTCGCTCCCCTCGCCCTCTGTCTTCCGGTTTCATGGTTTCCGTGTTTCATGGTTTCCGATTTTCAGCTTTTCAGTGTTTCATGGTTTTCCCTCACAAACTCATCTGCTCGCGGAAGGCCTGGGCCTGCCGGCGGGAGAGCTCGACCTTCAACCCGCCCTTCAGATGGACCAGAAGGCCGCCGCTGAACCACGGCTCGATCCGGTCGATCCAGGCAAGGTTGATGATCTGGCGGCGGTTGGCGCGGAAGAACGCGCGCGGATCCAACCGTTCCTCCATGGCATTGAGCGACCGGAAAAGCTGCGGCTGCGCGTCGCCGAAATGCACCCGCGTGTAGTTGCCTTCGCTCTCCATCAGCCGGATCGATTTCACCTCCACAAACCAGCAGCGCTCGCCTTCGCGCACGAAAACCTTGTCGTCAGGCTCCAGGCGGGCGGCTCGTTCTGCGGAGAGGGGCGCCCCCGGTTGCGGATTCGCGCGGTGACGCAGCTTCTCGAGCGCCGCCGCAAGTCGCGCCGGATCCACCGGCTTCACCAGGTAGTCGAGCGCATTGAACTCGAATGCCTTGAGCGCGAACTCGTCATAGGCCGTCGCGAAGATCACCTGCGGCAGCGGAGGATCCAGCGATTCCAGCAATGCAAAGCCGTCGTCGCCGGGCATCTGAATGTCCAGAAAGAGCAGATCGGGATTGAGCTCGGCGATCCGGGCTCGGGCATCATCGGAATTCGCCGCTTCGCCGACGACCACGACGTCCGCATGTTTCGCAAGGAGCCGCCGCAGCTCGTTGCGCGCCAGCCGCTCGTCGTCGATCAACAGCGCCTTCATGCGCGGAGGGTCTCGGGTTTGTCCGCCCCACGGACCCTGCGGCCGGCATCGATCGATGAAATCAGGGGCGGCGGCGACGCCGGCCTCGGCTCCTTCGCAAACGGGACAAACACTTCGGCGATGACCAGGCCCGGGGGATCCTCGCGCAAATCGAGCGTGGCCCGGGATCCAAACAGGAGGCGCAGCCGCTCGGCGGCGTTGCGCAGGCCCACGCCCGTCGATCCGCCGCCCGCCGCCAACGATCCCGGGTTGGTGACCTGCAGGCGAAGTTCCTCGTGTTCGCAACGCGCCACGATCGCAATCTCACCGCCCTCGCGCCGCGGGGCGATTCCATACTTGACCGCGTTTTCCACCAGCGTCTGCAGCAGCATCGGCGGGATCGCAAGCGTCAGCGTGCCGGGCGAAATGTCGAGCCGCACCCGCAGGCGTTCCTCGTGCCGGACCTGCTCAAGGGCAAGATAGTCGTTCACCGTCCTCAGCTCATCCTCGAAGGGCACGGTCTCCAGCTGGCCCGACTGCAGGGAATAGCGAAGGAGATTCGCAAGCTGCGTCACCGCCTGCCTGGCGCGGTCCGGATTCTCATCGATGAGCCCCCGCAGCGAATTGAGCGAATTGAAGATGAAGTGCGGGTTGATCTGCGACTTCAACGCGCGCAGCTCGGCCTCCTTGACGCTCGAGGCAAGCCACAGGCGTTCGATCTCGGAACGATTGTAGCGATCGAAAAGGTGATAGAAGAAATAGACGCACAGCCAGCCGACAAACACGGTGGAGCCCTGAATCCACGTGAAGACAAAAACCAGCACCGGGTTGATCTTCGCCGTCCACGGGATGCGCATGACGCCGTAGATGATGGCAAATGTCATCACGCTCCAAAGCAACGACATCACCGTGCAGCTGACCAGGACACGGGGCACCAGCGAGCGCCAGCCCAGCTCTTTCCAGCCCCATCGGGTGAACAACAGGCGCGCAAAATGGCTGACCAGCAGTCCCACCGCGGTCACCACCGCCAGCATCTCGATGGATCTTGCGACTTCGTTTGGATCGTTCTTCTTCGCGAACAACACCGAAAACACCGCCTGCAGCGTGAAGAAGAATCCCCAGCCGCCCACCTGACAGACGACGTACAGCCGCTCCTTCGCATTCCGGCGGAGATCTGGGTTGGCAACCAATGGGATGCCGATGGCGACCGATTCCATGGCGGCAGACTACATCACAGTGCGCCACCGGCCGCAAACTTTAGACAAGCGGTCAGCGCACGAGATCAGTGGCGGGGAAGCTGCCACCCGGGCGCGGCATCTTTCCGATTGATGCGAGCGGGCTCGACTTTCCGAGGGGCCTGGGCTTGCTATGATGCCCGCAATGAAACCCTGCCCGCTCGCCGGCTATTTCGACTCCACCAATCTGCGGCTCGATGCCACGGATGCCGACCTGCGCACGCTGTGTGCCGACGCCCGCCGCCACGGATTTGCGGCCGTCATGCTCTATCCGGCGGGCGTGCCGCTGGCCGCGGAAGCGCTTGCGGGCTCAACGGTCCGCGTCGGCACGGTCGTCGGTTTTCCCCATGGCCGCGCGCTCACGGTCACCAAGGAGGCCGAGCTCCACGCCGTGGCCAAGGCCGGCGCGCACGAGGTGGACATCGTGATGAACTATGCCGCCCTCCGCGAGGGCCGGCGCGACGCCGTGGCCGCCGAACTTGGGCGCTTGGCCGTTGTCGCCCGCGAATTGCGCCTCCTCACCAAAGTCATCGTCGAAACCTGCTTCCTCGACCGCGCCCAGAAGCTCGCGGCCCTCGCACTCTGCGAGGACGCAGGCATCGATTTCATCAAGACATCGACCGGCTTTGCCGCCGCCGGTGCGACCGTCGACGATGTGAAACTGTTCGCCGACAACCGCCGCGGCACCATCCGCATCAAGGCGGCGGGCGGCGTCAAGTCCCTTGCGCAGGCCCGCGCGTTGATCGCCGCGGGCGCCGATCGCATCGGCACGTCCAACGCCGTCGCTTTCATCCTCGAGGAGGTCTGCGGCCGTGCGGCCATGCCCGTCGGCGACTACTGAGCCGGACTCAGGCGATTGCGGATCAGCCGATCTCCGCCGGCCGGGGTGGGTTCGGCAGTCCGGTGTCCTTGAGCGCCACGCCGCTTACGCCGAGGCGCGCCGATTCGACCAGCAATTGCGCCAGTTTCCGGGCGGCGGCGGCGGGCGCCAGGCCCTCCGGCCTTATGTTCGAGACGCAGTTGCGATCGGCATCCGTCCTGTCTGCACGCGGCTCATAGGTGAAGTAGGCGCCCAGACTGTCGGGAGAGCCGAGCCCGGGACGCTCACCCAGCAGCATGAGCGTGTGGCGGGCGCCAAGCAGCTGGCCCACTTCGTCCTGCAATTTGACCCGGCCATACGGCACGATCAGAATCGGGAACAACGACCAGCCCGCGTTCTGCAGTTCCTCGACGAGCGGGAAAATTGCGGCGACCGCGTGACGTTCTGCAGCCTGCGCCGCAAGGCCGTCGGACACGAGGATGGCCAGATCGCGGCGTCCCCATCCGGAGACCAGCTCCCGCAGCCGCTGCCGGGAGGCGTCGTCGAGCCTTCTTCCGAGATCCGGCCTGAGCAGAAACGTCCGGCGATCGGAGGCGGCGGTGGCGAGACGGCACGACGCCAGTCCGTGTTTCTGCAAAACCCGCTCAAGACCGCCGGCATCGAACGCCGACTGAACGGCATCGCGGGCGCGCGCATGCGCCAGGCGAAGATCGAGCAGCGAACCTGTCCGCAGGCTGCCGCCTGCGCGGCCCAGCGCCACCCGGGCGCTGGTGAATCCGGCCAGTTCCAGCCACGGATCGCGCCCGTCCGGACCAGCTGCGGCATCGGCGATGACGGCAGGCGTTGGATCAGTCGTTTCCATGATCGAGGAGCGCGTGGCCGCGGCCAACCGGCAGCAGTCGCCGCCCGTCGGAGACGATCCGCATCTTCTCCAGCCAGGCTTCGAACTCCGGGGCAGGCCGCAGCCCAAGCACCTGCCGGAGATAATGGCTGTCGTGAAACGAGGTGGACTCGTATTTGCGGATGAGTTCGTCGAGCATCCGCAGCAACGTTTCCACGGCAGGCACGCTGTCGGTCGCCGGGTTGATGCCGACAACAGCGTCGCCGCATCCGTAGAGCAGGCCGTCGAGGATCGCGGCTGCGATGCCCTTGGGATCATCCGTCGGATGGTTGGGCTGCAGCCGCACGGCGAGCCTTCCCGGCAGCCCGAGCGTGCAACGAAACGCAGTCACGACCCGGCGCTTCTGCGCCACGAGGATGAGATCCTGGTTGCCCATCAGCTTCGCCACTGCCGCCACCATCTCCGGGGTCAGCCCCGGGCCGAGCGCCGCGAGCCTATCGCCGTCTGTCTCGTAACGCAGCAGCCAGCCGGGATACGCCGGCGCGTGGGGCAAACCCGGAAAGGCACGACCGATGCCAACAGCGAACCCCAGCGGCCTTCATTAGGGAGTTACAACCAATGGCGCTCCCGAACTACTGGTGGCGGATTTTCCTGGGTTGTAAAGCGCTCGAAGCTCCGCAATAAGTCGCTGAAGGCAGGCTCGCACCCCGGAATTCTCCGGAGCTGGCCTGGCCGGAATAAACCCAGGTCAAGAAAGGGAGTCATCATGCCCAAGGCCAAGGTTATCTCGTTGGTCAACATGAAGGGCGGCGTCGGCAAGACCACGTGCGCCGTCAATCTGGCCGCGTACTTTGCGCGCGACCACCAGAAGAAAGTGCTGCTCGTCGACCTCGACCCGCAGACCAATACCTCGCTCAGCCTCATGGCCGAGGACACCTGGGAAAAGTGGGCCGACGAGCGCGGCACGATGGCCGACTTGCTCGAAGTCGAGAGCCGACGCAAGCAGGGCGACCCCGTGAAACTCGCCGATTGCATCGTGCACGGCGTGCGGCCCGAACTGCCCACGCTCGACCTGCTGCCGAGCCACCTCAAATTGACTTTCCTGGATCTCGATCTCGCCGCGCGCCCAGGTCGCGAGCGCATCTTCGCGCGCAAGCTCGAGAAGGTCCTGCCCGACTACGACCTCGTGATCTGCGACTGCCCGCCGAACCTTCAGACCGCCACCCAGAACGCCCTCTACGCGAGCGATTATTACATCGTGCCGATGCAGCCCGATTTCCTCTCGTCGATCGGACTCGGTCTGCTCCAGGACCGCCTTGCCTACCTGCGCAAAGAACTCGAGTTTCGCATCAGCTGCCTCGGCATCGTTTTTTCGCGCGTGCGGCGCCACATCGTCTTCCACCAGGAAACGATGGCTCGACTTCCGAAGGCGCCGGAATTCCGCAGGCTGCATTTCTTCCACACGGTGATCCCGGAAAACATCACGTTGAGTGAAGCGCCAATGGCCGCAAAGCCCGTCGTGCTCTTCGACAGCGCCGCGCCTGGCGCCGAGGCGTTCCGGGAGCTGGCAACCGAAGTTCTCGCGCGGCTGGAGGGCTGATCGGAGCGGTTCCCCTCCAGCGCCTCCCGTGCGGAGCGATTTTCGGACCAGACGTGAGCATCTGTCCGCCGGCAGCGGCAGCTTCGTCTCACGTTTCTTGCGCCAGAAGACCAGCATTGCGTTGAAGATTTCGGAAGCTACAAATGGCACCTGCCCCGTGCCATGCCCACGCCAGGTCAAGGTTCCCCCGCGTCATTAGCCCGATCATCGGCAATCGCCTCGATGGCGCTCTGGTCGCAATCGAGCGCGACTGCACCTTCGTCCCTCTGAGCATTTCTTTACAGGAGCACCATGCCCCAAGACCGCCCGTCCATCCCAGTTGAGATTCGCCGCGAAGTCCTATTTGAGGCGCGACACCATTGCGCGGTTTGCTGCAATCCTCTACCGCTTGAGCAAGCCCACGTGATTCCCTGGAACGAGAGCCATGAACACAGCGTGGCGAACTTGATTGCCTTGTGTCCAAATTGCCACACCCGCGCCGACGGGGAAAAGTGGGGCGTCGAGACCCTCCGGAAATACAAGGACAATCCTTGCATTCTTGCTCGCAAAAGCAACGAGCCTGAAGGTACCGACGCCCATCTTGTCCAACTCGTGGAGATGTTGGTCCAAAAGAAAGTTGAAGAGATGATGCTCCGGTCGTCGGAACTAGGCTCGGCCGTAGCCGCATACACCACTGCGCCCGGCGAGGTGAAGGTCATTTCAATTGGGCCTGCAAATAGTTGTCGGGTCGTGCTCAGCCTTCCGAGAGAGGCGGCTCAGAAGCTTCTGGCTGGTTTCCAGCGACGCGATCCGCTGCTTCGGGCTTTCTTGGATGATTTTGAGCTGCTTGCTGTTCGCCTGCTCGAGCATCCGCAACTTCGTTGCTGACCATCTGAAGACCCGGGACGAGAAAGACGCTGCGCTCGTGGCTTTCGTCTCGCCCAACGAGAAGCAATGGCGGTTCTCCTACGTCAAGATGGAGTATTCCGCCGTCGAGTCAGAGTCCGGTCGGGTTGGCGTCGAAACACATCTCACGCCAGCGCGCCGCTTCTCCTACATCGTGGGCGAAGGCGAAAGCTGCCACACCGCGCAAACCCGGTTTCTGGCCCTGCTCCAGGACACTGATAACTATCCCACGCTGGCGCAACTCGAAGACGCATTCAGCGTTGAGGCCGTCACAAAGGAGTTCTTCAACAAATACGCCGAACTCTTCGGTCAGGTCGAGACGGCACTCCGGAAACTGGCAGACAAAGACGAAACGATTGGTGACGAGTTCAGGAAAAGGGAGGTCAGTACTGTGGACTTCGCGAAGAAGCTCATGGGCCAGATCGTTTTCCTCTACTTCCTGCAGAAAAAGGGCTGGCTCGGCGTTGCCAAAGGTCAGGACTGGGGTACTGGCCCCCACGATTTTCTCCGGCGCCTTGCCCGCGGCGACTACGGCAGGTACGAGAACTTCTTCAACGACGTTCTCGAACCGCTTTTCTACGACACGCTGGCCACTGACCGGGGGCACGAGGCTTGGTGCAACCACTTCAAATGCCGCATCCCATTCCTCAACGGCGGTCTGTTCGAGCCCCTTGCAAACTACGACTGGCGCAAGGCGGACATCATCCTTCCCAATCGCCTTTTCACGAACAGCGACCGTTTTGACGAGCTCATCACCGGCACGGGCATCCTCGACGTGTTCGACCGCTACAACTTTACCGTCAACGAAGCCGAGCCCCTGGAGAAGGAAGTGGCTATCGACCCTGAGATGCTCGGCAAAGTCTTTGAAAATCTGATCGAGGAAAACCGCCGCAAAGGACTCGGCTCGTTCTACACGCCGCGCGAGATCGTACACTACATGTGTCAGGAGAGTCTCATCAGCTACCTCGACACCGCGCTGAACACCTCTGAGGAATCAATCGTACCATCAAAGCCGAGGCAGGCGAAGCTCTTCGGCGAGCCTGAGCCGGAGCAAACCGGACTCAAAACGACGGTCCGGCGAGAGATCGTTCCGCGCGCAGACATTGAAACGTTCATCCACCTCGGCGAGCAATACCTGCCCTACGAAGCAGCGAGACAGTCCGGCACGATTGGTAGAGACTATCCGGCGCCGCCTGCGAGCATCGAGCAGCACGCCCGGATGATTGATGATAAACTGGCTGACATCACCATTTGCGATCCCGCCGTTGGTTCAGGCGCATTTCCAGTGGGTATGATGATCGAGATTGTTCGTGCCCGCTCCGTCCTCACGCCCTACTTCAATGACGTCAACGACCGCACATCCTATCACTTCAAGCGCCACGCCATTCAGAATTGCCTTTACGGCGTGGACATTGACCCCGGCGCGGTTGAGATCGCCAAGCTCCGCCTCTGGTTGTCGCTGGTAGTGGACGAGGAGGACGTAAAGCAAATCAAGCCGCTGCCCAACCTCGATTACAAGATCGTCTCCGGAAACTCACTGCTCGGCGTAGAGAAAACCCTTTTCAACGCGGATCTCTTCAAGCGCCTGGAAGAACTCAAGCCACGTTACTTTGATGTCACCGACCAGAATCAAAAGGGGAAATTCAAGCACGAGATTGACGCCCTCATCCACGACCTAACCAACGGTAAGGAAGCTTTCGATTTCGAGATCTATTTCTCTGAAGTCTTCCACAAGAAAGGTGGCTTCGACGTAGTCATAGCCAATCCACCGTACGTCACATTCAAGGGGAAACAACGTGTGCAAATTGACGCTGGCTTGGTTGCATTATATGAACGCCTATACACCGAATCTGCCGAATATAAAATTAACAGTTTCGCCCTTTTCATTGAAAAAGGCCTTCGCCTGCAATCTAACGTCGGTGTATTGAGTTATATTATTCCTAGCACATTACTCCAGAACGAATACCTGAAAAAGATAAGACGCTTTATCTTATCTCAATATTCACTCGATCAGATAGTCTCATTTGGGAATAGGGTGTTTGAGGCGATAACAGACTCCATCGTGATATTCGTTTCGATGAAGTCTAGGCCCGCCACTGCTTCTAGAACGAAAGTCTTACGAAAAACCGAGCTTGTCTTTCGCCGAACCGATCCTTTTGCGACGTTCGATCCGACGAATTGGCTTCGCGCACAAGCGTCAGTGATCAGCATTCGTGCATCCGGAGCAGCCGACTCGATTTTTGAGAAGATGGCCAAGAGAGCAAAAACATTAGAGACATATCTTGAGGCAAAAATCGGAATAAAGCGGGCGGACGCTCCAATTCGGAGCCATTCAGGCGGCCTGTACAAGCCCTTCTTGCTTGGCCGCAACATGGCCCGGTATAGGATCACATTTCCGAACTCATACATTCTTTTCGATACTACTTACTTTCACACGACTGTCGATGAAGAGATTTTCCTTCACTCTGAGAAAATCCTCGTGCGGAAAACGGGAGACTCAATAGTAGCGACTCTTGACACCGATCAATACTATACGGATCAAACGGTCTACAATCTTTTCTCTAGATACGGGAACGAACTTGATTTGTATGCGGTTCTAGGGCAACTGAACTGCAAATTGCTCGGTTTCTATTTCTCTAGGTTATGTTTAACGAATCCTGACATATATCCGTATATTAAAGGAATTCATTTGAAACAGCTGCCTGTGATCTTTGAGGGCGCTAAGGAGATCTCTTGTTTGGCAAAGCGGATACTTAAAGCGAAAAGGACGGATGCTGAGGCCGACACAAGCGGGTTGGAGCGGGAAATAGACGAATTGGTCTATGCACTCTACGGCCTGACCCCCGAGGAGATCAAAATCGTCGAGCAGGCGTCGGCGAAGGGCTGACCTGCTCCCACTGCCATCTGACGTTCTTAATCTCATCTTTTCAGCTATGCCGACAACGTTGCCCACCCTGACCGCGACGCGTTGGATCACCTTTAAGGGTTCCGGGCGCACGCAGCCTGCGCTGATTGGTTGCGATCTCCCTGATGGCGGCGAAGTCGAGTGCGTGGTGAAGCTGGGCGGGCACAGGGAGTCTGCACCGCATCAGCCGGTGTGCGAACTCGTGGCGGCGTTGCTGGCCGTCGATCTGGGGCTGCCCATGGCAGATCCTTTGCTCGTGGAAATCACCCCGGACTTTGCCAACCATGCCGTCCCGGCGGCGAATGTGGCGGCGCGCACGCGTTGCCAGCAGTCACCCTCATGAATACCGCCTACACCTACACGCTTCTCCGCTACGTCCACGATGTCGTGTCCGGCGAGTTCGCCAATGTCGGCGTCGTCCTGCTGGCACCTGATGCACGCTACGCGGGCGCCATCTGTCGCGATACCCACGGGCGCATCAGTCAGATGTTTCCCGACATGAACCGGGACGGCTTCAAATCGCTGATGCGCTACATCGAAAGCCGGATCGAGGCGATGGGGGAGCGCCTTCGCGGTGAACTACCTCTGGAGGAGATTCCGGCCGACGCTGGCGCGCTCGCGCGCTCGGTTTTGCCGCATGACGACAGCTCGCTGCAGTGGGGTCCAGTCGGCGGCGGGTTTTGCGACGACCCGGCCCAGAAATTGGAGGATCTCTTCGTCCGCTACGTCACGCGGTACGACGAGAAGAGCGCCGTGAAGACCCGCACCGACGACGAGGTCTGGTCGCGGTTCAAGCGCGCGCTCGATGAGAAGCATGTCACCAGCCGCCTGCAGCCGAAGAAGATCAGCGTTGCCGACGACGAAGTGGAGTTTGCCCGCGCCTATAAAAACGAGCAGTGGCACTGCATCGAAGCCCTGTCGCTTGATCTGGCACTCGCCGAGAGCATCAAGGACAAGGCGCACCGCTGGCTCGGTCAGATAACCAGTGTCCAGAAAGCAGAGCCGTTCCGCGTCTATTTTCTTGTCGGAGCCCCCCAGGCACCTGAATTGCGAGAGAGCTACGAAAACGCACTCAAGATTCTGGCCAAGGTCCCCGTCCCGCACGAGATCGTGCCCGAAGAGGCGGCCTTTGGTTTCGCCAATCGAATGGGCGACATGGTCGCGGAGCACGAGCGGCTTTCGAGCTGAAGCGTGTTGGGATGGTCTGATTCGACGCCGCGCCTGCGCCGAAGTTCAACATCCTCCGCCGAACCCGGCGAAATCATCGTTTCTGACCCAAATGGCGAACGCCATTTGTCAGGATTCTGGCCGGCTTTTGCGGCCAGAATCCTACGCCGTCAATTCGTCGTAGACCGTGCCGAGGATTCCGGGCAGGCGGTTCGGCGCCGGCACGTGAAAATCCGGGAACCCCGGAAGGTTGTCGAGCGCCGCTATCTGCTCCTTCGTCCTGCCGGCGGCGATTCCCTTCTGCACATGATCGAGCATCGCGGTCAGCAGGTCCCTCATGACAAACAGGTCGTCGCGCACGCCGGTCACGCCGAATTTCGCGATGCCGTGGCCGAAGATGTAGATCGCATCCGCCGGGAAACTCCGGTGCACCTCCTCCAGCCGCTGCACCCAGCCGCGCACGCTCGCCCCGCCGGGCCTGTCGACATACGGATAGAGCCGGTTGAAGACCAGGTCGCCCATGTGCACCACATTGGCCCTCTCGAACATCATCACCGCGTCTCCGTTGGTGTGCGCCGGCCCGAAATATTGCGCCGTGACCACCTCATCCCCGGCCTCATGCCGCCAAGCCTCCGCAAACGTCGTGTCGGCGAACACCTGGCTGTCGAGCGTGCCGCTCTTTTCGGCGGCGGCGAACTGCAGCTTCGGCACATTGGCCTGAGCCACGATGGTCCTGGTGGACGGTTTGAAGACCGGATTCCCGCTCGTGTGGTCGGCATGATGATGCGTGTTGAGAACCGCATCGAGCAGCCGCCGGTTCCGTCCCGGAAGCCCTGCCAGGCACACCGCCGCTGTATCCGGAAACTGGGTATCGATCACGACCAGCGCGGAGGGCGATGCCAGCCAGCCAATCGTGCCGCCGCGGCCGCTGAAGATCCCGACATTGCGGCGCAGGGGCCGAAATTCGGTGATCGGCGGACCGGCCGGAGCCGCCGCGGTCGAAGGCTTTGCGCCTGCCGCGCTCGCCCCGGTCGGGGCGGCCGGCGGACCGGAGCTTTGTGCGCGGACCAGAGACCGTGACAGCAGGCCGGCTGCAGCCAGTCCGGTCGAGCGAAGGAGGAACGTGCGGCGATTCATGGTGGAAGACCGAATCGTGATCATTCGGGCTCCCGGAAGCGAGCTTGTGTCTTCGCTAAAGCAACAACGGACGGGGCCGCTCGACGGGCCCGGCAGATCGCCCGCGAGCGGGCTTCCTACACCGATCACACGGCGAAATGATGCTCAGACGCACGGCGTCTTTCTGTAGGGGCGCAGACTCGCTGCGCCCAATTCCCAGGGCGCGACCAGATCGCGCCCCTACAACTCGGAAACGAGGAGGGCGAAGCCCGACACGTTCCTGGACCAATAAAGAATTGGCACCAGTCTCCTACTAAACCGCACTGCCTCGCCCTTCATGTATCCACCCTGCGCGAGATCTTCTGACGCCCGGTTCGGTTTTCCCCGTAACCTTTTCCCGTGCGACGGGTTTTCATCCTCGTCCAGCCATGTGCGTTATCCGCCGTGATCACCGACATCCAGTCACCATTGCATGTTCAACCGTGTCCGCCCATGGTTGATTACGTGCCGCCCTCCGTGGAATCCCTCTCCGACCACGAACTCATGATCGCCGTGCGCGCCGGCGAAATCGACAGGCTCGGCGAGCTCTTCGAACGGCATCATGGACCGCTCTACGGATTCTTCGTGCGCCACACCAACGACCGCACCGCGAGCGAGGACCTCGTGCAGCTCGTGTTCTACCGGATTCTCAAATACCGGCACACCTACCGCGACGAGGGCCGGTTCTCGGCGTGGATCTACCATCTCGCGCGCACCGTCGCCGCCGACCATTTCCGCAAGAACAGCACAGCGCCCCGCAACACCGATCCCGATGATCTGCAGGCGGTGCCCGACCAGGCGCCCCACGCGGCCGACCGGGCAGTCGCAGCCGACGACAACGAGCGCCTGAATGCGGCGCTGGCTGCGCTGGATCCCGAACAGCGCGAACTGCTCGTGCTCGCGCGATTCCAGCGCCTCAAGTACGAGGACATCGCACGGCTTTTCAACGTCTCCGCCGGAGCCGTGAAGGTCCGCGTCCACCGCGCGCTCAAGGACCTCCGCGACATCTATTTCAAACTCAGCCGGGGTCCGGCCATCTGACGTGACTACAGGACCACAGACTACGGACCACAAGACCACGGGACCACTGCCATCCGATCCGGCCAGCGTTTCGGCGACACGATGTCCCGGGCCGGGCTAGGCCCGCGCCTTCACGCCAGCATCCACCCTCACTTTCACTTTCACTCTCACTTTCACTCTCACTTCCACCTTCACCCTCACTTTCCCTTTCCCTTTCACTCTCACTTTCACTTTCACTTTCACTTTCACTTTTCCCCCTTCCGCCATGAACTGCCAACGCGTCCAGGAAAGTTTTCTCGACTACCAGGATGGCCTGCTTTCTCCGGCCGACGCCGCTGAGGTGCGCGACCACCTAAAGACCTGCATCGAGTGCCAGCGCGAATGGGCCGGCCTGCAGGAGATTTCCCTCAGGCTGGATCGCCTTCCGCCGGTTGCGCCCAGCCCGCGCCTGCGTGCCCGGTTCTACGCCATGCTCAAGGATCACCGCCGGGCCGCGGATGCGCCCAGCCCGTTTGTCCTCATGCGCAGCCGCCTCGACCGGATCTTCGCCGCACTGCTGCCGGCGCGCCCTGTCCTTCAGTTCACGCTTGTCTGCTTCATGCTCGCCGCCGGCCTCGTGGTTGGCGCGCGCTACATGAACCCGTCGCCCGACCGCGCGACCGCGGACACCATCGCCAGGCTGCAGAGCAAGGTCGATTCCATGGCGCCTCTCCTCGCCTACTCGGTTCTGCAGCAGCAATCGACCACCGAGCGCCTCAAGGCCGTGCTCGGCACGCTCGATCTCAAGCAAAGCGACCAGCAGGTCGTCAGCGGACTCCTCACTGCGCTCGCCTTCGATCCGAGCGTGAATGTGCGACTCTCCGCCCTCGAGGCGCTCTATCCGCACTCCGATCAGCCCGGGGTGCGCTCGGCCGTGACCGCCTCGCTGCCGCGGGAACCGTCGCCCCTGGTGCAGGTGACGATGATCGATTTTCTCGCCGCCAGTCGCGATCCCGCCGCCTTCTCCACGATCGAGAACGTCAGCCGCAGCCAGACCTACGACCAGGCCGTGCGGGATGCCGCGCGCCGCGCACTCGCCCAGCTCTAGATTCCATTCTCCGCCGCGTTCTTCCGCCCTTCACTTTCACTTTCACACTCACTTTCACTCTCACCTTCACCTTCACCTTCACTTTCACTTTCACTTTCACTTTCACTTTCACTTTCACTTTCACGCCAACATCCCCCGCCCATGCATGCATCACTCCGTATTTGCGCCCTCCTGCTTTGCCTGGCCAACGCAGGCCTTGTGGCCCGGGCCATCGAGCCGGCACCGGCCAGCCCCGCCGCTCCCGCCGCGCAGAACAAAAACGCCAACGAGATCAAAATCGACAGCGACGAAAAATCGGTCGCAGTTGAAGCTCCCGCGATGGAAGTCGGGCCCGACAGCGAAGGGAAGACTCTCTCCCCCATCCTCAAATTCAGCGATCCCACCAAGCCCGGGAGAATCCGGGTGCGTGTCATGTGGGGCGACGTCACCGTCACCGGGGCCGACACACCGGCGGTTACGATTGTCTCGAACATCAAGAACCGGCATCAGGCGCAGGCGAAGAACTCCGATGGACTGCGCCGACTCGACTCCGAAACAACGTATTCCGCCACCGAAAAGGACAACGTCATCACCATCGAGTTGGGCGGCGACACTCCCAATCCGGCGACCGGCGCCACACTCGCGATCACCACGCCCCGCGCCACGTCTGTCACAATCGAGAACACCTTCGGCGGCCGCGCAGACGTCAAGAACATCGACGGCGATGTCGAGATCCGCAGCCTAAACGGGGAGGTCACCCTCGACCGGATCTCCGGGTCGGCCCTGGTCGAAACAATGAACGGCGAGATTCACGCGACCTTTCTCAAGGTGGCCGAGGGCAAACCGCTTTCCTTCACCTCGATGAATGGCGAGGTCGAGGTTCGCATCCCTGCTGACACCAAGGCAAACGTCCGCCTGCGCACGCAAAACGGAGCCGTCCTCACCGATTTCGACGAGAAGGCCTTGATCTCGACAACCGAGCCCGCGCACGGAGGAATCCACGCTCACATCCGCTCAATCGTCCGCTCCACCGGCCACCAGGACAACTCCGACTGGCACGACGACGTTCGCGACGCCGTTCGGGAAGCGACCCGCGCCGGCCTCGAGGCTGCACGGGAGGCAGTGGACGCCGCACGCGAGGCAACTGAGGCTGCGCGCGAAGGAGTGGCCGAAGCACGCGGCGCACCCGGCAGGGCTCCGATTCCGCCGATTCCCCCAATCCTGCCCTCGATCTCCGGCGGCAAGGTGGTGAGCGGCACCCTCAACGGCGGCGGGCCCGAGATTCAGATCGCGACGATGAACGGCACCATCACGCTGCGAAAAATGCAGCCGTGAGGTGACGGGGAGGCCGGCCCCGCCGCAACACGCATTTTGCTTCGGACGGCCAGATCTCTGTAGCCGGGGGCGCCGACCCCGGCAGGCCCGTCCAAACTTTTGTAAAGGGCCGGCCGGCCTCAGCGCGGCCGGCTACAATGAGGTGCTGTTTCCTGGGAATTCAACAAGCTACTCCTCCTCGGAAAACGCAAACAGCGTCCGCACCGCGAGACCGCTCTGCTCGAGCCGGCGCGACCCGCCCAACCCGGGCAAGTCGATCACTGCGACCACGCCGGCAACCTCGCCCTGCAATGATCGGAACAGCTTGGCCGCGGCCAGAAGCGTGCCTCCCGTCGCGATCAAATCGTCGACAATCACGACCCGTTCGCCGGGACGACACGCGTCGGCATGCACCTCGATCGTGGCTTTGCCGTATTCGAGCGCATAATCCTCGGCGATGGTCTTGTAGGGAAGCTTGCCCTTTTTTCGCACGAGCACGACGGGCCTGCCGAGCTTGTAGGCCAGCGCGCCGCCGAGCAGAAACCCGCGTGCATCCACCGCCGCAATGATGTCCGGCGCCAGCGGCCCAACGGCCTCGACAAGCGCGTCGATGGTTGCCCGGAACGCCTCCGCATCCTGGAAGAGCGTGGTGACATCGCGAAAATTGATGCCGGGTTTGGGCCAGCCCCGCACCGTGCGTATCATCGATTTCAGGCTGTTTGCGTCCATAGCCGAACTTATCTCGAAATCCCGACTGTTGTCAGGACGAATCTCCAGCTCCCAGCCTGTCCTCCAAAATGGCTTCCGGGCTAGTACGCCCTCAGGTATTGCGCGGGCCAGGCAAAATCGGCGCTGAGCGCCTTCGCGGCATGCAACGGCCAGTAGGGATCGCGCAGGAACTCGCGCCCAAGCAGGACCACGTCCGCGCGATTTTCCCCCACGATCTTTTCCGCCTGGTCCGGCTGCGTGATTAGCCCCACCGCTCCGGTGGCGATCCCCGCCTCGCGGCGCACGGCCTCGGCAAATGGCACCTGGAATCCCGGGCCGGCCGGGATCTTCGCGTGCGGCAGCATTCCGCCCGAAGAACAGTCGAGCAGGTCGACGCCGCGAGCCTTGAGCAGTTTCGCCAACGCAACCGTCTGCGGCAAATCCCATCCGCCCGACTCCGCCCAATCCGTCGCGGACAGGCGCGCCCACACGGGCAGGCGCGCGGGCCAGACCGCCCGCACCGCGTCCGCGACCTCCAGCAACAGTCTGCAACGGTTCTCGAACGAGCCGCCATGGCAGTCCGTTCGGTGGTTGCTCAAGGGCGACAGAAACTGGTGGAGAAGATAGCCGTGCGCGGCGTGAAGCTCGACGATCTCGAAGCCCGCGGCGAGCGATCGCTTCGCGGCGTCCGCGAACGCCCGGACGATACCTGCAATCTCTTCCGGCGTGAGTGCCTGCGGCACGGGATGTCCCTCCGCAAACGGAAGCGCGCTCGGCGCCACCACCGGCCAGCCGCCCTGAGCGAACCCAAGCGGTCCGCCGCCCTCCCAGGGCCGCGCCGTGCTTGCCTTGCGCCCCGCATGTGCGAGCTGAATCGCCGGCGCCGCGCCCTGCTCACGCACAAACTTTGTGATGCGAGCCAGCGGCTCGATCTGCGCGTCCTGCCACAGCCCGACGTCGCCCGGCGAGATCCGGCCCCGCGCCTCGACGGCGGTGGCTTCGGCGATCACCACGGCCGCACCGCCTACGGCGCGCGAGCCCAGGTGAACAAGGTGCCAGTCGGTCGCGAAGCCTTCTGTGCAGGAGTACTGGCACATCGGCGACACGACGATCCGGTTGCGCAGCGTCAGGCTGCGTTGATTGAACGGGGAGAAGAGCGCGGCCATGGCATCCACGGTCGCCGCTTTCCCCTCCGGCGCAAGCGGGAAGGAACCTTCTAGGCCGGGCGCTTGACCGCGAAGCGCTCCGTCGTGCGGCAATACAGCTCGCCGCTCATGCGGCCGATCAGATCGAGCTTCGCGGGATCGATCTTTCCGTCCGGTCCGAGCACCGCGTCGCTCACGTGCGCCATTTGAATCCGGCCGAACACAACGTGCGCCGCCAGCGGCCCGTCGCCAATGTTGACGATCCGGTCCAGAGTGCACTCGAACGCGACCGGCGCCGCGGCCACGCGCATCGGGCGCACGCGGGTCGACAGTGTCATCGCGATCCCAAATTTCTCCGCCTCGCTCTCCCCGTACGGCAGCGTGGCGGCGGTCGCATTCATCGGCTCGGCCAGCGCATAGGATACGACGTTGATCACGAATTCCGGCACCTGCTGGATGTTTCGCACCGTGTCCTTCGGCTGGCCGTCGCGGTTGTTGACCGGCACGAACATGAGTGTCGGCGGATTGGACGTGATTCCCTGAAAGAAGCTGAACGGCGCGAGATTGCCCCGGCCGTCGGCGGAGATCGTGGACGCCCAGGCGATCGGCCGCGGCGCAATCGTGCTCGTCATCCACCCATAGACCTCACGGAGCGGCAGTTTGGCGAAGTCGATGATCATAGCGTCAATGCAGTGCCCCGCCGCCCGCGGGGGCGAGCCAATTTTCGCGGACGAGTGCGGAGCACGGACATCCAGTGCCGCATCTCACGCAGCGCAAGACTCTGGCTCTGCCGGCCGCGTGCTCTGTGTCAAATCCGGAACCACTCGCTGGCGCTCGCGGCCACGAGACGCCAATCCTGCGCGCGGCTCAATGCTCCCTGCATTCTCGCGAAAATGGCCCGGCCATTTTCAAAGGAATGCGTCGTCCGACGCATTCCTATTAATCGAACACCACGGTCTTCCGGCCGTAGATGAGGACGCGGTTCTCCAGGTGCCAGCGCACCGCCTGGGCGAGGACGACCTTCTCCAGGTCCCGGCCCTTGCGAATGAGGTCGTCGACGCTGTGGCGGTGCGTCACGCGCGCGACGTCCTGCTGGATGATCGGACCTTCGTCGAGCACCGCCGTGGCATAGTGGGCCGTGGCGCCGATGAGCTTCACGCCGCGCTCATGGGCCTGGTGATAGGGATGGCCGCCCGCAAACGCCGGAAGAAACGAATGATGGATGTTGATCACCGGCCGCCCAAATCCCTCCAGGAAACCGGCCGACAGCACCTGCATGTAGCGGGCGAGGATGACAAACTCGACATCGGCATCGCGAAGGATCTCCAGCTGCCGCGATTCCGTCTCGGCCCTGGTTCCGGCGGTCACCGGCACGTGGTGAAATGGCAGCCCGTACCCCCGGGCGGTTTCCGCAAGGTCGGCGTGATTCGAGATCACGCAGGCAAAGTCGCCCGCGAACTCGCCGGCCTTCCAGCGAAGGACAAGATCGTGAAAACAATGGTCGGCCGTCGAAACGAAGATCGCGCCTTTGGGGCGGTGCGTCGAGGAGGCAACGCGCGCAACCATGCCGAGCGACTTCGCGAAATCGATGAACGCCGCAGCCTCGTCCTCAATCGGATTGGATCTCGCATCCGCGATCACCCCGGCATCCTTGGCCTTGACGCGGGAAGACGGTTGTGTGGATGCCAACGCCTCTGAAGCGGCGATCCGCGCCTCCGGAGGCTCGGCGACGGAGGCCTTTCCGTCCGCCGGCTTGGCGGCGGACGGAACCCATTCGACGCGCTGGAAGAAAATGTTCTTCTCGTTGTCGCGATGCTGGTCGGCATGCAGAATGTTGCCCTGGCGTTCGAAGATCCAGCCAGCCACGCGGGCAACCAGGCCGCGTTGATCGGGCCCGTGCAGCAAGGCGATGAGCGTGGGAGCGGAGGCGGACATGATCGGATAGCCTTACCGAAAGGCGCCATCGGACGCTATCCGAAAATCCCCGGCATTTCTGCGCTTAGCCGTATCCATGCAAATTGATAGGGGTAGGAGCGAGGCATTGGTTTGCCTCGCCCCTCCCTCCGAACCGGACAGGCGGGTCTCCCGCATCCGGCTCTCCAGTCGGTGAGTGTCTCAACGAGGAGACTGACGTGCCAAAGCATAG
>Ga0265323_10000052_pt1 | contig 63341 bp, 43 predicted proteins | sample 41225metaG_FD_193580 | JGI IMG/M metagenome (GOLD analysis project Ga0265323, IMG submission 193580) | Rhizosphere microbial communities from Carex aquatilis grown in University of Washington, Seatle, WA, United States - 4-12-25 metaG | ecosystem: Host-associated > Plants > Roots > Rhizosphere...
AGCCCGACATTTTGGCGTTTAGAAAAATGGTGCGCTGCGGATTTTTTTGATGATTGGTGTTCACCGTCGGGCTGCCGTTGGGATAACTGGTCAGGTCCATCAAAATGGCGATCACTTCCGAATTGGTCGCAGGGTAATTGGCATTCCCGACCAAAAAGGTGTGGTCGGGACTGGGATTGGGGGTTGTGAAAATGCCGCCATAGGTGAAATCATCATTCGTTGCCGCGGCGGCGTTTTGCGCGGCTTGGGAAACCGGAAAGCGGCCATAAACGGAGTCGTATTGCTGGATGGCGCCGACAATCTGGCTGATTTCCACCACCGCCTGTTTTTTCTGCGCGGCGATTTTGGCCCGCGACAGCACCGGCAGGAGCATCGCCGCCAGAATCGCGATGATGGCGATGACGGTGAGCAATTCGACGATGGTGAAGGCGCGGTGACGCGTGATGCGTGATGCGTGGCGGGAACGCGCCGTGTCTTCCACCTGGCCACTCGACACTCGACACTCGACACTTTTTATATGGATGGTTTTCATGGATTTATAAAAAACCGGGTTGAAACGTACAGTATGCAAAATCCGGGCGGCCACAGGCAATCATTTTGTCGCCGGCCGGCGCCGCCGGGCGCATCTTGACACTGCCACCGTAGCGCAGACTTCCAAGTCTGCTGTATCGCGGGTTTCCAAACCCGCAAGCTGTGTAATTCCAAACGCCTTGCCGACTTGGAAGTCGGCGATACGGCAGGTTTGGAAACCTGCGCTACAAACCGGCGCGTCTGGTTTATTGGCAGCAGTGCCCGCATGCGCCCGACGGGCGCCGCCGCCGGAAATTGCACCACAATGCGCGGCGTCCACGAGCAATCACGCCAGTCAACCGCGATGGAGCCGGGGCGGCGGCGGGATCCGGATGACGGCGTGGCGCGCATATAAAGTTCAGGGCAGCGAGGTGTTAACCTGCACTTTTTTGGTCCAGTTGCAGATGAGGTTGGTTTGTTTGCCAATCGAAAGCTGGATCCACAACTCATACGAACCGGGATTGTTGGTCGGGTTCGAGGAATTGTAGCGCCAGGGATTTAGGTCGGAACCGGGCAGCGGTTGGTAGGTGGAGGTGGCATCCGGCCCGCCGACCGAGCCGATCAGCAGGGTCACACCGTTGTTTGTTCCAATCTGGTTTGGTTTCAAATCCGGGAGAAAATTTCTGGCCGCCGGCGCATCCTCGCCCGCGCCGGGCTTGCTGCAATTCACAAAACCACCCACACCCGGACTGGAACCAAATACAGGGATAAACTGGTTGGTATTAATCTGGACGCTGCCATCCAAGGTTATGTAAAGATTATTATTTGTGAAAACAGTCCCGACCAATTCATAATAGAGCTGGTTGGTCAACGGATTGCCCGGATTGTCCGGCGGATAAAAGCCATAGGCGGCCTTGTAGCGGTCAATGGCCGTCTCCAACTGCGCCATTTGCGTCTGGGTGTTGTAAAGGTACTGGTGTTTTTTCACCATGCCCGCCACCGGCAGAATCAGCGCGGCCAAAGTGGCCATGATGGCGATGACGACGAGCAGTTCGATCAAAGTGAATGCGCAACGAGACGATTCAAGTCTGCGATGCCTCAACGGGTTCAACCAGCCGGCCGGCACTTGAAAAAATCCGAATGCCGAATGCCGAAATCCGAAAGAATTCCGAAAATCGAAGCCCGAACCCAACCCACTCCGGCCCGCACCGATTTTGAATTTCGGGCTTCGGGTTTCTTTCGGGCTTCGGATTTCGGGCTTCGGATTTGTCGCCGCGCCCCGTGGGAACATCGGGAAAGCCAATTTATTCGCATCTGTTTTCATGACGGCCTTTTTCATTTTTCGCGCAGTTCGTCTTCCATTCGTTCGCTGAGCCATTGCTTGATCATGCTCTGGTAATTCAAATACCGCGACCGGGCGAGCCGCTTGATCCGCGCGAGCATCCGCGGATCAATCCGCAGCGTGATGGTCACGGACTCGGCGGCTTCCCCGCCGCCGACCGTGGCCGCCTCCATCAGGCGCAGGTCCGGCCGGTTCTCCACCCAAAATTCCGCCTCGGCCGCTTCGCTGTCGAAGATCGGCACCTCTTCCCAATTGGCAAAAGTTCGCATTTCAAACTCTTCCGCATCGTTCTCGTTCTCGTTCTCGTCCTCGTCCTCGTCCTCGATTTAATATTCCCGATTACGAGAACGAGGACGACGACGAGGACGATTTCACCCGCCACCCGCCACCCGCCACCCGTCCCTCACTGCTCACTTCTCACCGGTCAGCGTATGGTCCAGTTTCCGCTGATAAAAGAACCGTTCTTCCGGTTCAAAAACGCGGGCGCGCAACACCCGCGCCACCCGGCCGTTGGTCCGATACACGCTGAAAATTCCGACGCCGCCCGCCGACATGCCCAGATTGAGAAAGCGCGCCTGCACGGCAAATCGCGGCGAGTCCGGCAACAGCCGGATGGCAAACGGATCCTCAAAGGACTCTTCAATTTCCCGCTGAGTCAAAGAACCATCCAACTCAAAGGGCGAATTGTTCCAATCGAACTCCATATCGAGCTAATTGTAAATAGAACGCCCATGCAATGTCTTTACATTGTATTTACGCATGGGCGTCATCGTCTGTCAAGGTTTTTTGCGTCTTTTTCCCAAAAAATGGCTTTCCCAGAGGCAAACGGCCTTTGAGGCAGCCGCCGGTCAGTCACCCCCGGCGCCACCACCACCTTCACCGCTGAGATTGGTGATCATTGCAATCAGCGGCAGGAACATCGCGATAACGATGCTGCCGACCATGACGGCCAGAAAGACAATCATGATGGGCTCCAGCAGCGAAGTCATGGAGGCCACGGCATTGTCCACTTCCTCGTCGTAATTGTCGGAAATTTTCAGAAGCATTTCCGGCAGGGCGCCGGTCTGTTCGCCGACGTCCACCATGCTGACGACCATGGGCGGGAAAACGCCGGAGGCTTCGAGCGGCGCGGTGATGGTTTCGCCTTCCTTGACGCTTTCATGCACCCCGGCGATGGCATTGCTGATGATGACGTTGCCGGCGGTTTCCTTGACGATCATCAGCGCCTGCAAAATGGGAACACCGCTGCTGACGAGGGTGCCCAGCGTGCGGGTGAAGCGGGCGATGGCCACGCGGCTGATGACCGGCCCCATCACCGGCATCTTGAGCTTGAGTTTGTCCCAGATGTAACGGCCGATTTTCGTCTTGATGGCCAGCAGGAACAAAACCACCACCACCGTCACCATTCCCAGCGTTGACAGAATGTGCAGCCGGATGGCGTCACTGCACGCCAGCACAAACGAGGTGAAGGCCGGCAGCTTGACGCCCATGCCGCCGAAAACCTCCTTGAACTTGGGCACCACCATGACCATCAACAAAATCATGATGCCCACCGCCACGATGAGCACCGCCACCGGATAAAACAGCGCGGCCTTGACCTTGCCCTTGATCTTCTGCGCTTTTTCGGAAAATTCCGCCAGGCGTTTCAACACCACTTCCAGCACGCCGCCCAGCTCGCCCGCCTTGACCATGTTCACAAACAGGCGGTTGAAGACTTTGGGATGCTGCGCCAGCGCCTCGGAAAACGTGCTGCCGCCTTCAATCGAGAGCGCCAGTTCGCCGAGAATTTTTTTGAGCGCGGCGCTGCGTTCCTGCTTTTCAAGCACGCGCAGTCCGCGCAGGAGCGGCAGACCCGCGTCCACCAGCGTCGCCAATTGCCGCGTGAACGCGGTCAGCACCTTCGGTTTGACGCCGCCGCCCAACCCCGGGATGGTGAGGTTGATGTTGACGCTGAGCGCGCCGCCTTTTTTGCCGCCGGACCGGGGCGCGGATTTGGCCTTGGTCTTGGCCGCCTTTTTTTCCGGAACTTTTTCGGTTTCGACGATTTTGGTCGGGAACAGGCCCATTTCCTTGACGCGGCCAATGGCCTCGTTCTGGCTGGCGACTTCAACCGTGCCTTTCGTTTCCTTGCCCCGGCTGTCCAAAGCGACGTAATCGTATTTCGGCATAGTGAATTGGTTCGGCCCCGAATGCGGCCGGGGTCACGTGTATTTGACGACTTCCTCGATAGTAGTATCACCTTCAAAGATGCTGCGCAAGCCGTCGTCGCGCAGCGGCACCATGCCCATCTCAATCGCCTTTTGCCGCAACACGATCGTCGGCGCGCGCTCGTTGATCAACAACCGGACGGCCTCGCTGATGATGAGCAGTTCAAAAATGCCCTTCCGGCCCTTGTACCCCGTGTCGTTGCACGTCGAGCACCCGCGGCCGTAATGAAAAACCTTGTCGCCCAAATCGTGGGCCGAAAGATTCAACAGAGACAGTTGCTCCTCCGTCGGCTCGAACGGCGTCCGGCAATTCTTGCAAATGGTCCGCACCAGCCGCTGCGCCAGCACGCCCATCAGCGTCGAAGAAATCAAAAACGGCTCCACGCCCATGTCAATCAGGCGCGTCACCGCGCCCGTCGCATCATTGGTGTGCAGCGTGCTCAGGACCAGGTGGCCCGTCAGCGACGCCTGAATCGAAATTTGCGCGGTTTCCAAATCGCGCATTTCCCCCACCATGATGATGTCCGGGTCCTGGCGCAAAAACGACCGCAGCGCCTTGCCGAACGTCATCCCCACCGCGTCGTTGATGGCGACCTGCATGATGCCTTCGATGTCGTATTCGACCGGGTCCTCGGCGGTGAGCAGTTTGGAATCAATGGTGTTGACCCGCCGCATGGCGGAATAAAGCGTCGTCGTTTTGCCCGAGCCGGTGGGCCCGGTCACGATCAGAATGCCATTGGGCCGCAGAATCGCCTCGGCCATGTAATCATGCAGGTATTTGGGAAATCCCAGCGTGTCGAGATCGAGATTGACCGACGCGCGGTCGAGCACGCGCAACACGACGGATTCGACGAACTGCGTCGGGAGCGTGGACACGCGGAGGTCCACCTGGCGGCCGGCCACCTGATAAGTGATGCGGCCGTCCTGGGGCAGCCGCTTCTCGGAAATGTTCAGGTTCGACATGACCTTGATGCGCGAAATCACCGGCAGGGCCAGGTGCTTGGGCGGCGGCGCCATTTCGTACAGCGCGCCGTCCACGCGGTAGCGGATGCGAAATTCGGTTTCAAACGGCTCGAAATGAATGTCACTCGCGCGGTCCTGGATGGCCTGAAACAGGACCAGGTTCACGAACTTCACGATGGGCGCCTGGTTGGCGAGGCTCTCCTCCATTCTGATATCGTCCGTCGCGCTCGCTTCGCTGACTTCGCGCTCGATTTCCTTGTCGGAACCGAGTTCCTTGAGGATTTGCGAGAAATCCTCGGCTTCCTCCTGGCCGTAATGCTGGCCAATCGCCTTGTCAATTTCAGCGGGATCGGCCACCACCACCTGCACGTCGCGCTTGCTGGCAAAACCGACTTCATCCGCGTGCGCCGGGTCGAGCGGGTCGGCCAGCGCCACCTGCAACGTTCCATTTTTCAAACCCACCGGCAGGCAGTGATACATCCGCGCGACATTGGCCGGGATGGTTTTCAACAGCTCGGGGGTAAGATTCAGGTTGCGCAGCGATACGACCTCCGTGCCCAGATTGGTGGCCATCACGTGCAGGATGTCGTCCACCTTCATGATCCCGAAATCCTGCAGGAGCTGGAACACCGGCGCGCCGCTGCGCTTGAATTCGGCCGACACTTCCTCGTATTGCAGGTCGTCAATCAGCCCCTGGTCTTTGACGAGGGACAGCAATGGGTTTGAAATCTCTTCCGCCATGTTACCCAATCATCCTTTGGGCCCGGCCTGGGCCAGTTCCAATTCCTGCAATTTCTGCAGCACCGTCGTCGGGTCCTGCGCCTTGGTGATCACTTCTTCGCGCGCAATCATGCCCTGCTGGTATTTGTCGAGTAGAAAACTGTCGAGGGTCACCATGCCGAATTTCCCGCCGGTTTGAATGTCCGAATTGAGGCGGAACGTCTTGTTGTCGCGAATCAACGCGGCGATGGACGGGGTGTTGACCATGATTTCAAAGACCGCCACGCGGCCCGGCTTGTCAATGCGCGGAATCAGCAGCTGCGAAATCACGGCTTGCAGCACGGTGGAAAGCTGGATGCGAATCTGCTCCTGCTGGTTGTTCGGGAAGGCGTTGACAATGCGGTCAACCGTCTTGGCCGCGCCCGTCGTGTGCAGCGTGCCGAAGACCAGGTGCCCCGTTTCCGCCGCGGTGATCGCCGCGTCAATCGTTTCCAGGTCGCGCATTTCACCCACGAGCACCACGTCCGGGTCCATGCGCAGCGCGCGGCGCAAGCCTTCGGCAAAATTCGGCACATCCACGCCGATTTCGCGCTGCGTGATCAGCGCTTTCTTGTGTTTGTGGTAATATTCAATCGGGTCTTCGATGGTGATGATGTGCGCCTCTTCGCGTTCTTCGTTGATGATGTTGATCATCGAGGCGAGCGTGGTCGTCTTGCCGCAGCCGGTGGGTCCCGTCACCAGCACCAGACCGCGCGGCTTGTAGAGCAGTTCCTTGGAGCTGGGCGGAATGCCGATTTGCTCCATCGTCAGCATTTTGCTCGGAATCTGCCGGAGCACGATGCCGAAGTTGCCCTTCTCCTTGAACACGCTGACGCGGAACCGCGCCACATCGGCAAACGCAAAACCGAAGTCCGCCCCGCCGCGTTCGCGCACGCTTTGAATGTGCTCCTCCGACGTGATGCTGCGCATCAGCTCCTCGGTATCCTCCGGTCTGAGCGCCGGGCCTTCCACGCGGTGTAAAATGCCATGCACGCGAATGGTCGGCGACACGCCCACGCGAATATGCAGGTCGGACGCGCCTTCGGCCACGACCAACTGCAACAAATCAGACATCGAATATGACATAATTTTCCGGGGGTTACGATTCGTCGCCGAGCGTCGTGCGGATGACCTCCTCCGCCGTCGTGAGCCCGGCGAGCACCTTGCGGATGCCGTCCTCGCGCAGGGTGCGCATGCCCATTTCACGGGCGCGCGCGCGCAAAACCGAGGAGGTCGCCTTGTCGTAAATCAACTTCCGCGTTTCATCGTCAATGAGGAAAATTTCAAAGATGCCGAAGCGGCCGCGGCAGCCCGTGTTCGAGCAATCGTTGCAGCCGCGGCCCTTCTGGACCGTGGCGCCTTGCACCATTTCCGGCGTGAGGCTCAAGGCGCGCATCTCCGCATCCGTGGGCTGATACGGTGCGGCGCATTTTTTGCAGACCTTGCGCACCAGCCGCTGCGCCATGAGGCAGCGCGTGGACGAGGCGACCAAAAAGGGTTTCACGCCAATGTCCATGAGACGCGTGACGGCGCTCGGCGCGTCGTTCGTGTGCAGCGTGGAGAAAACCAGGTGGCCGGTGAGCGACGCGTTGATGGCAATGGTCGCGGTTTCCAGGTCGCGAATTTCCCCGATCATCACCACGTTCGGCGCCTGGCGCAGAATGGAACGCAGGGCCATGGCGAACGTCAGTCCCACGCCCTCGTTCACCTGCACCTGGTTGATGCCGGCCAGGATGTATTCCACGGGGTCTTCGACGGTGATGATTTTCCGGTCCGGCCGGTTGATGAAGTGCAGGCAGGAATACAGCGTCGTCGTCTTGCCGGAACCGGTGGGCCCGGTCACCAGCAGGATTCCGTCCGGCAGACCGATGACCCGCTCAAATGTCTGCTGGTCGTCTGTGAAAAATCCGAGTTCCGGCAGCCCCAGCTTCAATCCTTCCTTGTCCAAAATACGCATCACGATGCTTTCGCCGTGATACGTCGGCAGGCAGGACACGCGCAGGTCGATCAGCTTGCTGCCCACCTTCGACTGGATGCGTCCGTCCTGCGGGATGCGATGTTCGGAGATGGACATGTTCGACTGGATTTTCAGCCGGGTGATGATGGACGCCTGCAACCGTTTCGGCGGCGCCTTCATCTCCTGCATGACGCCGTCAATGCGGTAACGCAAACGAAACCGCTTGGCCAGCGGCTCCAGGTGGATGTCCGACGCGCGCATCTTGAAGGCTTCCACGATGATCTGGTTCACCAGCCGGATCAGCGGCGCGTCCGCGTCCACCGACCCGCCGTCATCCGCGCCAATCACGGTGGCTTCCACATGCTCCTGCGTCAGTTCCTGAATGACATCCTTGAAACGGGCGTCCTCGACAATGCCCTTTTTTTCCCCGCCGTAATATTTGTTGAGCGCGGCTTCGACGTCCTGCTCCGACGCCACGCGCAGCTCGATTTCCGAGTTGAGCAAATGCGTCAGCGTGTCAATGGTGTTCAGGTCGGACGGGTCGGCAATGGCGACGGCGACCTTGCCCTCGGTTTTGAAGACGGGAACGACGCGGTATTTTTTGGCGATGTGGCGCGGAATGATGGCGATGACGTCGTCAGGAATCTGGATTCCGGCCAGTTGAACCACTTCCGCGCCGAATTGCGCGGCCTTGGCCTGCGTCACGTCCGCCGCGCGGATGAGCTTGTTGGCCAGCATCAAATCCACCACGCCCACGCCGGAAGCCTTGGCTTCGGCGCGCGACTCGGCGACCTGCTCGGCGCTCACAAAGCCGAGGTCCACCAGCAAATCCACCAGATAATCGTCTTGTTCTGCCACGATGTTTTGCCTTACACGGTATCACAACGCCCCGTGAAATGCGCGTAGAAGTTATTCAGCCGGGGCGTGCCATGTCAATGCATGGCTCCCAATTTTTATTGCATTTTTGACACCATTTTTTGATGTGGTACCTTCAGTTTGCATTTGCCATGCCTCATCCGGTCAAATAAATGTGTAGGCATGGAAGCCGCATTTCTCCACCGTCACTTTCCCGCCGCCGCCGTGGCCGTCATTTTCAGTTTGAATTCGCTGGCGGCCGGCCCCGCGCCGCGCGATTACCCCATCCAGCCCGTGCCCTTCACCGCCGTCCACCTGGACGACGCCTTCTGGGTGCCCCGCCTCGAAACCAACCGCGCCGCCACCATCCCCCATGCCTTTGGACAGTGCCAGGCGTCCGGGCGCATGGACAATTTTGAGCGCGCCGCCGCCGTGTTGCGCGGCGAGAACATTGAGAACCGCAAACCGCCGGGATTTCCGTTCGACGACACCGACCTTTACAAGATTTTGGAAGGCGCTTCCTATTCTCTGGCGGTTCATCCCGACCCCAAAATGTCGGCCTACCTCGACTCGCTCATCGCCAAGTTTGCCGCCGCCCAGGAGCCCGATGGTTATCTTTACACCACCCGCACCATTGATCCCCGGCATCCGCACCCCTGGGCCGGCACGAACCGGTGGGTGAACGATCCCGCTCTCAGCCACGAACTTTACAACGCCGGACATCTGTTTGAAGCCGCCGCCGCACATTACCAGGCCACCGGCAAAACCAACCTCCTCAACGTCGCGCTCAAGGAAGCCGACCTCCTCTGCCAAACCTTCGGCCCGGACACCAACCAGTTGCATCTCTGGCCCGGACACGAAATCGTCGAAATGGGCCTCGTCCGGCTTTACCGCGTCACCGGCGACCCGCGCTACCTCAACCTCGCGAAATATTTCATTGACGTGCGCGGCACCCGGCCGGGCGGCGACGACTATCATCAATCACGCATCCCGCCGGTGGACCAGACCGTGGCCATCGGCCATGCCGTGCGCGCCGGCTATCTTTACAGCGGCATGGCCGACGTCGCGGCCCTGACCGGCGACCCGCAGTACGTCCGGGCGATTGATGCGATCTGGGGAAACGCGGTGGGCAAAAAACTTTACCTGACCGGCGGCATCGGTTCGCGCGCCCAGGGCGAAGCCTTTGGTGACGATTATGAACTGCCGAATCTCACCGCCTACAATGAAACCTGCGCGGCGGTGGCCAATATTTTCTGGAACGAACGCCTCTTCCTGCTGCACGGCGATGCCAGATACGTGGATGTGCTGGAGCGCACGCTGTACAACGGACTCCTCTCCGGCGTCTCGCTCGACGGCACGAAATTCTTTTACTCCAACCCGCTGGAATCCGACGGCTCGCACCAGCGCAGCCCGTGGTTCGGCTGCGCCTGCTGCCCGGGCAACCTCACCCGTTTCCTGCCGTCCCTGCCCGGCTACTTTTACGCGCAGTCGGGCAATACCATTTACGTCAACCTCTACGCCGGCGGCACCGCCGACTGCAATCTGGAGGACAAACGCACGGTTAATATCACGCAGGAAACCCGCTATCCGTGGAACGGTGCGGTCAAAATGACCGTCCAGCCGGACTCGCAGAAAAACCTGAAGTTCACCCTCAAGGTCCGCATCCCCGGCTGGGCGCGCGACGAAGCGGTGCCGGGCGGCCTCTACAAATTTTCCGACGGTCTGCGTGAACCGGTCACCCTCGCCATCAATGGCCATGGCCTGCCGGTCAAGCTCGACAAGGGTTACGCGACCCTGGAGCGCTTGTGGAAACCCGGCGACGTGGTTGAACTCGATCTGCCGATGCTCATCCGGCACGTGACGGCCAGCGAAAATGTCCCGGCCGACCGCGGCCGGATTGCGTTGCAGCGCGGCCCGATTGTCTTTTGCGTTGAGTGGCCGGACATCCCGAACAGCAAGGTGCGTAAACTGCTGTTGCCCGACGACCAGCCGCTCACCACCCGGTTCGACCCGGCGTTGCTCAACGGCGTCCAGGTCATCGAAGGCAAGGGCTTCAATGTGACCACCAACGAATCCGGAAAAGCCTTCAAGCACCTGCAGGACTTCACCGCCATACCGTACTTCGCCTGGGCCAACCGCGGGCCCGGCGAAATGACCGTCTGGATTGCCAATTCGGAGAGCGCCCTGCGCGCGCCATGACCAGGCATGAAAAACGGTCCCGGGACCCGGGACGGCAGCCTAAAACGCAAGCGGGCAATAAAACTCGCGCCGCCGTCTTGATAGCCACCGTGTTTTTCCTCTGTTTTTTTGTCGGATTTGCCGCCCGGCGGCGCTTTATGGTTGAATAATGACCGACCATCAACCATTGCCGTTTGCATCCATTTGCCGCCACAGTGTTATTGTTTTTTTGAACAACCCCAACTAGCTTGCCTCCCCATGAAAACCAAATCCTTCCGTGTCTTTCTGATTGTCCACCTCCTGCTCGCCGCCGCGGGTTTGAATTTGTTCGCCGCCCCAGCCGCCAGCCCGCGCGAACGGCTGCTGCTCGACGCCAACTGGAAATTCCATCCCGGCAACGACTGGGGCATCGCCCAGAACCTGGCCAAGGCCGGCTCCGGCAGCGGCCCGGCCGGCATCTGGTTCAGCGACGCGAACTGGCGCACGGTCAATCTGCCGCACGATTGGGCGGTGGAATTGCCCTTCAACAAAACCGCGGACAGCTCGCACGGGTTCAAGGCGCTGGGCCATGGATTTCCCTCCAACAGCGTGGCGTGGTATCGCCGCACCTTTGAAATGCCGAAAGCCGATGCGGGCAAACGACTCTGGCTGGAATTCGACGGCGTGTTCCGCGATTGCGATGTTTTCGTGAACGGCTGGTTCATCGGCCACCATGACAGCGGTTATGGCAGCTTCCGCTATGACATCACCGACATGGCGGATTGCGGCGGGAAAAACGTGGTCGCCGTGAAGGTGGACGCTTCCGAATCTGAAGGCTGGTTTTATGAGGGCGCGGGAATTTACCGCCATGTCTGGCTGTTGAAAACCGCGCCGGTCGCCATCGCGCCGGATGGGATTTTTGTTCGTAGCGCTTTCAAAACCAACGAAGGCGCCAATGGACCTAACAAATTGCAGGCTGATCTTTACATCGAAACGCGAGTAATGAATTCACAAAAGGAATCAGTCCAAGCCAGAATAAATTGTGTAATTCTGGACAACGAAGGTAAAGAAGCTGAAACCGATCATTCATTTAAACTTGAACCATGGTCTGAAAAAGATGTTCAACTTGAGACTGGGATTGTTTGGGCACCCAAACTTTGGTCTCCTGAAACCCCAAATCTTTACAAGCTCGTCACGACGGTCGAAGTGGACGGCAAAGTGGTTGACCGCCAGGAAACCGAGTTCGGCATCCGCACCGTGGCGTTTGACAAGGACAAGGGATTTTTGCTGAACGGCAAACCTTACGTTCTCAAGGGCACCTGCAATCACCAGGACCACGCGGGCGTGGGCGCGGCGCTGCCGGATGCGTTGCAATATTTTCGTGTGCAGAAATTGAAGGAGATGGGCTGCAACGCCTATCGCACCTCGCACAATCCACCCACTCCGGAACTGCTCGAAGCCTGCGACCGGCTCGGCCTGCTGGTGTTGGACGAAAACCGGCTGGTCGGCAGCGACCCGCTGCACCTGAAGTGGCTTGAAGAGTTCATCCGGCGCGACCGGAATCATCCGAGTGTTTTTGCCTGGTCGCTGGGAAATGAAGAATGGAATGTCCAGGGCGCGGCCGGGGGACAAACCGTCATTCGCACCATGCAAAATCTGGTCCGCTGGTTGGATCCAACGCGGTTATGCACCGTGAACGTCAATGGTTCCTATGGCGAAACGGGTTTCTTTGCGGTCATTGATGTCAAAGGGTTCAGCTACAACATTGGCAGCATGGACGCCTACCATACCAATCATCCGAACGCGAACATACTCGGCACGGAAACCGCCAGCACGGTCACCACGCGCGGCATTTATACGAATGACACGGCGAATGGCTACGTCGCGGCTTACGACATCATCACGACCAACCAATCCAAAGACTTTCCCAACCCCGTGACCTGGGGCGAAACCGCGGAGGGTTGGTGGTCGTTCTACAATGCGCGTCCGTGGTCTTCCGGCGGTTTTGCCTGGACGGGTTTCGATTATCGCGGCGAGCCGACGCCTTACGCCTGGCCGTGCATCAATTCGCATTTCGGCATCCTGGACATGTGCGGCTTTCGCAAGGACAACGCCTGGTATTATCAGGCGTGGTGGACGGACAAACCGGTGCTGCATCTGCTCCCGCATTGGAACTGGCCTGGCAAGGAAGGCCAGAACATTGACGTGTGGTGCTACAGCAATTGCAAGGAAGTCGAATTGTTTTTGAACGGCCAAAGTCTGGGCCGGAAAACGATGAAGAAAGATTCGCATCTGGAATGGCAGGTCAGCTATGCGCCCGGCACGCTTTCAGCCAAAGGTTACACGGACGGCAAAAAGGTTGCCGAAACAAAAGTCGAAACCACCGGCGCGCCCGCCGCCATCCAGCTTACGCCCGACCGTTCCACCATCAATGCCGACGGCGAGGACGTGAGCGTGTTCACCGTGGCCGTGACCGACGCGCAGGGCCGCGGGGTGCCGGTGGCCGCGGATTTGGTTCATTTTGAGTTGAGCGGTCCCGGAAAAATTCTCGGCGTCGGCAATGGCGATCCGAGCTGCCATGAGCCGGATGTCTATCTGCCCGTCTGGTCAAGCCATTCGGTGGCCGTGGACGACGGCTGGCGCTGGGAGAAAACCACCCAGCCGTGGAACGCCAGCCTGCCGGAATTCGCCGCGGCATTCGACGATTCCACCTGGGCGCCGGCCGACGTCCAATCCGTCACCAACCAGTTGGGCGGCAATGAGCACGGGGTTTTCCGCGCGCACCTCAAGGTGACGGAAACGGAACTGGCCGCCGACGCGGTCGAACTGTGCTTCGGCACGCTTAACGGCACCGGGAAGATTTATATAAACGGTCAAAAAGCCGGCGAAACGCACGACTCGGACACGGCCTCGTCTGTGGATGTGAAACACCTGCTGCATCCGGGCGACAACCCCGTGACCGTGCTGGTTGAAAATTATTCCAGTTCCGGCGGCATCATCAAAGGCGTAACCTTGCGGATGCAGGACAAATCGGTTCTGCCCGGATGGAAGCGCAGCGTGTTCAACGGCCGCGCGCAAATCATCGTCCAATCCACGAAGGAACCCGGTGCCATCAAGCTGACCGCCAGCGCGGATGGCCTGTCGCCGGCCACGGTCTCCGTGTCATCGCAGCCCTGCACCCCGCGGCCGGCGGTGCCTTAAAAAACATCAGCGCGCCAAAAGCCCGTGCAATGGTGATACAAAACTTTGTCCCACGTGGGACAAAGTTTTGTCATGACGTGAATGGATGAAAGGTGCGCAATTGTCGCCCGGCTTCCCGGAGCGCCTTGATCCGCCGGCGCCACGCCTGTTGCCCCAAGTAATGGGGCGGCAGGATTTTTTCCGGCAGGAGCGGATCATGGGTCACCGCGTCCAGCCACGCTTCGCGCTCCGTCACAGCCCAACACTGCAATGCCTTGGCCGCCGCTTCGTTCCCAAGCCCCCCGCCCGGCCGCTCGCCAAGGATTTTCAAATGTCGGGCATAACGGTGATTGATGCGCTCGAAGTCCCAGGCACCCGCGACGATTTCAGCGTCGGATTCCCCCGCGCACGGCCGCGCCTCCAACAGGACGAGTGACTCCACATTGATCTTGCCGCCAACGAGAATGCATCTTTCTTCCTCCAGCAAATCAGGTGTAATCCAAACGCTGTTTTGCAAACAGCCGAAGCCTTTATCGCGGAGATAGCGTCGCAACTGCTTGCGGTGCAAGTTTTGCGTGATTGGAACATCGAACAGCACGAGCCGCCAGCGACCGTCCCATTCGCGCGCCCATCTGGCCCGTGGATCACGCCCCCCCAGCGCGTGCAATCGGCCCTGCCAAGTGAGGCGATACATGCGGTCATCGGGCACGGCAGGATCGCGCTCGATCAACTGCTGATCTTCCAGCATAGAGACCTGTCGCATCAGGTTGTTGCGATAGGCCCAACTCTCGTAGGAGTCCGTGAGGTTGCGGAACGTGGGCCGTGCAACTGTTTCGGCGGACCAGAGGAGAAAATTCAGGAACTCTTCGGTCTGGGGTTTCATGACCGGACATTGTCATGAAGCGGCAGACGATGCCAGACAAAACTTTGTCCCACGTGGGACAAAGTTTTGTAGTGGCGGACGGCCCATTGCAGATCAAAAACATGTTGGCGCGCATCGTTGGGGCCGTGTAATTTCAACGTCATGCAACGGACGATTCTTTATGCAGCGGCAGTTTTAACCGTCTGCCTTTCAACCGCCGCCGCCTTCGCCGATGAGGAAACCTGCGTGGCCTGCGACCGGAAGGTCCTGGTCAGCGGCCAGTTCGAACACGGCCGGGGACATGAAAGCTTGGCGATTACCGGTGCGCCGAAGCGGGGCGAGGAGGACTTTCGCGAAGAAATTTACGGAGCCAATTTCACCGTGTCCGTCCCCGATCTTCCCGCGGGCAAATACACCGTCCTCATCGGGCTGGCGGAAGTGGTTTTCACCAACGGCGGCCAGCGCGTGTTCGACATCAGTTGCGGCAATCAGACGCTCGCGCGCCAGCTCGACATTATCACCGCCGCCGGCGGCGCGGGCAGGGTCCTGCTGCTGACCAACCGGATTGATTTTGCCGGTGACGCGGCGCTTGGGCCGCTCACGCTCATCTTCACCGGGCGCACCAACACGGCCAAGTTGAACACGTTTGAACTCAAGGATGCCTCCGGCCAATCCATCATTTCAATGTGCGCCGCGGATTTGATCGATGCCGAAAACACCACCGCGCTGCAACTGCCCGTCGTCGCCGGGCCGGAACTCTGGAAGGACGCCGCGCAGCCCGCCGCCGCACGCGTGGACGACCTGGTGCGCCGGCTGTCGCTCGCCGAAAAAGTGCAGCAGATGCGCAACGCCGCCCCGGCCATTCCGCGGCTGGGCATTCCCGCCTACGATTATTGGAGCGAATGTCTGCACGGGGTTGCGCGCGCCGGCACCGCCACGGTCTTTCCCCAGGCCATCGGCATGGCCGCCACGTGGGACACGCCGCTCCTGCACCAGGCCGCCGGCGTCATCGCCACCGAGGCCCGCGCCAAGCACAATGACTACGTCAGCAAGCACAATGGCAACAGCGCGCGCTATTACGGCCTCACGTTCTGGACGCCGAACATCAACATCTTCCGCGATCCGCGCTGGGGCCGCGGCCAGGAAACCTACGGCGAGGACCCGTTCCTCACCGCCCGGCTCGGCGTGGCGTTCATCCGCGGGTTGCAGGGTGACGACCCGAAATACGTGAAGGCCATGGCCTGTGCGAAACATTATGCCGTCCACAGCGGGCCGGAACCGGAGCGCCATCGTTTTGACGCCGCACCGTCCGAGCGTGATTTCTACGAAACGTATCTGCCGCAATTTGAGGCTGCCGTGCGCGAAGGTCATGTCGGCGCGGTCATGGGGGCCTACAATTCGGTCTATGGCCAGCCGGCCTGCGCCAGCCCGCTGCTGCTCACGGACCTTTTGCGGAAGCAGTGGGGCTTTGACGGCCACGTGGTTTCCGACTGCGGCGCGATTTATGACATTTGCGCCAATCATAAGTTTACAGCCACGCCGGCGGAGGCAGCCGCCGCCGCGGTCAGGGCCGGCGACGATCTCTGCTGTGGCAAGGATTACAACTCGCTGGTGCGCGCGGTCAAAGACGGGTTGATTTCGGAAACGGAAATCAACACCGCCGTCGGTCGCGTGCTGGCGGCGCGGTTCCGACTGGGGCTGTTTGATCCGCCGGAAAAAGTGCCGTATGCGCAGATTCCCCTCGCGCAAAACGACACGCCCGCGCACGAGGCGCTGGCGCTGCAGCTGGCGCGCGAATCCATCGTGCTCCTGAAAAACGACGACTTGCTGCCGCTGGACCGCGCGAAAATCAAACGCATCGCCGTCATCGGCGCCAACGCGAATTCCACGTCGGTGCTGCTCGGCAATTACAACGGCACTCCGGCCCGCCCGGTGACCATTCTCAACGGCATCAAAAACGCCGCCGGCACCAACGTCTCGGTGGTTTACGAACGGGCCTGCCCGCTGGCGTTGGGACAGGACGAGACGGGACGGCCCGATGCGCAAACGTGGACCCGGGCCATTTCGTCCGCCTGGATGTCGGACGTGATTATTTATGTCGGCGGCATCAGCCCGCAAATGGAAGGCGAGGAAATGAAGGTGGACTACGAAGGTTTCAACGGTGGCGACCGGACGCAAATCGAATTGCCGGCGGTGCAAAGCGAGTTGCTCAAGGCGTTGCAGGCCACCGGCAAACCCGTCGTCTTTGTCAATTGCAGCGGCAGCGCCATCGCCATGCCGTGGGAAGCCACCAACCTGTCCGCGATTTTGCAGGCCTGGTATCCGGGCGAACAGGGCGGACGCGCCGTGGCCGACGTGTTGTTTGGCGACGTGAATCCCGCCGGGCGTCTGCCAATCACATTTTATCAGTCCACCGCCGACCTGCCGGCGTTTGACAATTATTCGATGTCCAACCGCACCTACCGTTACTTCAATGGCCGGCCGGACTTCGCCTTCGGCCACGGTTTGAGCTACACCAAGTTTGATTACAACAGCCCGACACTCAACGGGACAAATTTCACGGCGGGCGACACGATCAAACTCGCGTTTTCCCTGCTCAACTCCGGCGCGTGGGACGGCGATGAGGTGGCGCAGGTCTATTTCCGGCACGTGAACTCCAAGCGACCCCAGCCGAAACTCGCGCTGTGCGGCTTTGTGCGGATCCATTTGCAGGCCAGCCAGGGAGTCCGGCTGACCATGGACATCCCCTTGGAACGGTTCCGCAGTTGGGACCCGGCCCAAAAGCAATACACCGTCGAGCCCGGCAACTACGAACTGCTCGTGGGCGCGGCGTCCGACGACATCCGCCTGCACGTGCCGCTGAAAGTCACCGCCGCAAAATGAACGGGGCGGCTTGACCCCGTTCCCGTTTGGAGTTCCGCCCCGTCGTTTGCAGACGGCGCCGGGTTACACTCCGCCATGACCCGGCCCGGTAAAAATTCTCGCAACTGGAAACAGAAATGAGAGGATGTTTTGCATGAGCCGCACTTTCAAAAAATTCACAACCATCGCCGGCGCGTTGTTTTTTTCCATTTTAATCCAGGTCCACGGCGCTCCCGCCGGAACCATGAATTCCCTTCCCATCTTCACCGGGGATTTCTTGGGCGAGGCGCCCCCTCCGGCGGAACCGTTGAGCCTGTGGTACCGCCGGCCCGCGACCAATTGGGTCAGCGCGCTGCCCGTTGGCAACGGCCGGCTCGGCGCGATGGTTTTCGGCGGCATCGCCGGCGAGCAAGTGCAACTCAACGAAGACACGCTCTGGGCCGGCGGGCCGTATGACCCGGACAACACCAACGCGCTCGCCGCGCTGCCCGACGTGCGCCGGTTGATTTTCGACGGCAAATACGCCGAAGCCCAAAAACTCGCCAGTCAAAAAATGATGGGCAAGCCGCTCAAGCAGATGCCCTATGAAACGATCGGGAATTTGGTCCTCGAATTTCCAACCCCGGCGACCGTGGAAAATTACCGCCGCGATTTGAATCTCGACACCGCCGTCGCCAGCGTCAGCTACACGGCCAACGGCGTTTATTTCAAACGTGAAATTTTTTGCAGCCCGGTGGACCAGGTTATTGTCGTGCGACTGACGGCAGACAAGCTGGGGCAGATTGCCTTCACCGCCGGACTGAATACGCCGCAGAAAGTGGAAATGAGCGTGGAGGTCAACACCAACGCACCGTTCGTTGGCGCGACCAACGACGCGACGCTGGTGATGCGCGGCGTGAACGGTAAATCCAGTGGAATCAATGGTGCGCTGAAACTCCAGACGCGTGTGTGCGTGCTGCCAATTCACGGAAAAATATCGGCGGACGCGGACAAAATTTCCGTCACTAATGCCGATTCGGTCACGCTGCTCATCGCCGCCGCGACCAGCTACAAAAATTACCATGACATCAGCGGCGATCCGGAAACCATCACCAAACAGCAAATCGCCGGGGCATATAAGAAATGGTATAGCGGCAATGTCGACGATGGCATTGACACAACGCTCGCCGACCACATTGCAGCCCATCAAAAATTGTTCCGCCGCGTCGAATTGAATTTGGGCACGACCGACGCGATGAAATCGCCGACGGACGAGCGCATCCGCCATTTTGCCGACGGCAACGATCCGCAACTGGCCGCCCTCTACTTTCAATTCGCCCGTTACTTGCTGATTTGCAGTTCGCGGCCCGGCGGCCAGCCCGCGAACTTGCAGGGCCTCTGGAACAGTTCGATGAGCCCGCCGTGGGACAGCAAATACACCATCAACATCAACACCGAGATGAATTACTGGCCCGCCGAGCCGGGCAACCTGGGCAAATGTGTCGAACCCCTCGCGGCCATGGTGCTGGACCTCGCGCAAACCGGCGCGCACACCGCCCGGGTGATGTACGGCGCGCGCGGCTGGGTGGCCCATCACAACACGGATTTGTGGCGCGCCACCGCGCCGATTGACGGCCCGCAATGGGGTCTGTGGCCGATGGGCGGCGCGTGGCTCCTGCAAAACCTTTGGGAACATTATCAATTCACCGGCGACAAAAAGTTCCTGGAAAAAATTTATCCGGCCATGCAGGGTTCGGCGCAATTCTTCCTCGACACGCTCGTCGAGGAACCCACCCACCACTGGCTCGTCACCTGCCCGTCGCTGTCGCCGGAAAACCCGCACACCAACAACGTGAGCCTCTGCGCCGGGCCGGCAATGGACCTGGAAATTTTGCGCGACCTGTTCGCGAATTGCATTCAAGCCTCGGAAATTCTCGGCCGGGACAAAACCTTCCGCGAACAGCTCGCCGCCACGCGCGCCCGGCTCGCGCCACTGCAAATCGGCTCCACCGGACAACTGCAGGAATGGCTGGATGATTGGGACACAAACGCGCCGGACATTCATCACCGCCACGTCTCGCACCTGTACGGTTTGTTTCCCAGCGACCAGATTGATTTTTACACCACCCCCGAACTGGCCGCCGCGGCGAAAAAATCGCTGGAGCTGCGCGGCGACAAGGCGACCGGCTGGGCGACGGCCTGGCGCATCAATCTTTGGGCCCGCCTGCACGACGGCGATCATGCCTACACCATCCTGCAATATCTGCTGGCCCCGGAGTTCACTTACCCGGACATGTTCGACTCGTGTCCGCCGTTTCAGATTGACGGCAATTTCGGCGGCGCTTCCGGCATCATTGAAATGCTGTTGCAAAGCCAGAACGGCGAGATTGAGTTTCTGCCCGCGCTGCCGAAGGCCTGGCCCAATGGCAGCGTGAAAGGCTTGCGCGCACGCGGCGGCTTCGAAGTGGACATGGATTGGGCGGATGGGAAGTTGACTTCCGCCGCCTTGCACTCGCTCCTGGGAAATCCGTGCAAGGTTCGTTGCGGTGAAAAAACGGTTGAACTGAACCTCAAATCCGGCGGCACCGTCCATCTGGATGGCAGTCTCCAATCAAACCCCAAACCATGAAAAAACTTCTTCTTGCCGCACTGATAATTCTGGGTGCCGGAATGGCATTGAAGGCCGGCGATCTTGTGCTGTGGTATCAGCAGCCGGTGGGAAGCGCGTTCGAGGCGGCGGCGCCGCCTTTCATCAATGAAGCGCTGCCCATCGGCAACGGACGCCTCGGCGGGCTGATTGCCGGGGGAACGGTGCGCGAACGGATTGTGCTCAACGAGGACAGCCTGTGGACTGGCGGTGACAATCCCTCGGGCAATGACAACACGCTGGGCGCCTACCAGTGCCTGGGCAACCTGTTCCTCAATCTGCCGGGACACGAAAATCTCGCCGATTACCGGCGCGACCTCGACCTCGGCAACGCACTGGCACACGTCAGTTACCAGTCGGGCGGCGTGAATTACCGGCGCGAATATTTTTGCAGCCATCGCGACGGCGTCCTCGTCGTCCGGCTCACCGCCGACCGGCCCGGCAGCTACACCGGCAGCATCGAATTGAGCGATGCCCATGGCGCGCAAACCGTCGCCGGGAAAAACCGCCTGGCTTTTGCGGGCGCGCTCACCAACGGGTTGAAATACGAGGCGCAATTGATCGCAGTCCCGGACGGCGGGACGTGGCAAACCAACCGGGGGACCCTTGAATTCAAAAATTGCAACGGCCTCACGCTCATTGTCGCCGCGGGCACGGACTACGCGATGGATTATGCCGCGAAATATCGCGGCGAAAACCCGCACGCGCGCGTGACCAGACAGGTCGAAAAGGCCGCCGCCAAAAAATACGACGACCTCAAGGCCGCTCACGAAAAGGATTTTCATTCGTTGTTTGACCGTGTCGCGCTCGATCTGGGCCAATCCTCCGCCCAACAGCTTGAATTGCCCACCGACGTGCGCAAGAACGTGGCCGTCGGCACAACGGACCCCGGCCTCGAGGAACTGCTCTTCCAATACGGCCGCTACCTGCTCATCTCCTGTTCGCGTCCCGGCGGATTGCCGGCAAACCTGCAGGGCCTCTGGAACGACACCAACAGTCCGCCGTGGCATTCGGATTATCACGCGAACATCAACGTGGAGATGAATTACTGGCCCGCCGAAGTGGCCAACCTGTCCGCCTGCCATCAGCCATTCTTTGACCTTGTGTTGAGCCAGCTCCCGGCCTGGCGCCAGGCCACCGCCGCCTCGCCCGACTTCAAGACGCCCGCCGGCGCGATGACCACGCGCGGCTGGGCCATCCGCACCTCGCACAATATTTACGGCGGCATGGGTTGGAAATGGGACAAGACGGCCAACGCCTGGTATTGCCTCGGTTTCTGGGAACACTACGCCTTCACCGGCGACAAAAAATATTTGAAAAACACGGCTTGGCCGGTGATGAAGGAAACCTGCGAATTCTGGATGGACCATCTGAAGGAATTGCCCGATGGCCGGCTGGTCGTGCCCAAAGGCTGGTCGCCCGAACACGGCCCGGTCCTGGACGGCGTGAGTTACAACCAGGAAATTGTCTGGGACCTGTTCAACAACACCGTCGCCGCGGCGGACGCGCTCGGCGCGGACAAGGCGTTTCGCGATAAAATCGCCGCGCTGCGGGACAAACTGGTCACGCCGGGAACCGGCAGTTGGGGCCAGTTGCTCGAATGGATGACCGAATTGCACGACCCGAAATATCCGGAACTCGACACGACCAACGACCACCATCGCCATACGTCGCACCTCTTCGCGGTTTATCCCGGACGGCAGATCAGCGTCGGCAAAACGCCCCAACTGGCGGCGGCGGCGAAGGTCTCGCTCGACGCGCGCGGCATTGCCCCGGACAGCGACGTGCGCGAATGGTCGTTCGCCTGGCGCACCGCTCTTTTTGCGCGCTTGCACGACGGCGAAGGCGCGCACCAGATGCTCCAGCAGTTGTTTGCCGCGCGCAACACCTGTCCCAACCTTTTCGGCCTGCATCCCCCCATGCAGATGGACGGCAACTTCGGCATCACCGCCGGCATGTGCGAAATGCTGCTGCAATCCCACGAGGATGAAATCAGCCTGCTGCCGGCGTTGCCGAAAGCGTGGCCGGATGGCAGCGTGAAGGGCCTGCGCGCCCGCGGCGGCTTCGAAGTGGACATCACCTGGAAGGACGGAAAACTGGTCTCCGCCACGATTCATTCATTGCTCGGAAACCCCTGCCACCTGCGCTACGGCGACGCGGCTCGCGACGTGAAAATCAAGAAGGGCAAAACATTTCGGTGGGACGGACAGGGGGCACCGAAATAGCTTTTTGTTGCCGTCGTCCCTTATCGAAAGCGGTGCCAAAGCCCCCGCAGTCCACCGCCGCTTTGCACACGGAGTTCAAAAGTCATCTTCCACTTTTACGCTGTCAATTTTGAAGCCGTAGATGGTTTTTACCTGGGCTGGTGACGCCTCGCGTTCAAACCACGCCGGACGAATCTCCGCGAAGCACCGATAACTGGCGTGACTTGCTTTTTCGCCATCGGTATTTTGGAAACCACATCAATGAAAATGCCGCTTCTCCTTTGGACCGCTCTGCTGCTTCCGACTTTGCTGTTGGCCGCCGAACCGCCGCGCCAGCAACTCAACTTCAACCGCGAATGGAAATTCCAACTGGGCGACCCGCCCGGAGCGGAGGCGGCCGGCTGCGATGATTCGCAGTGGGATGACATCGGATTGCCCCATTCCTTCAGCCTTCCCTATTTTCTCTCCGACAAATTCTACGTTGGTTACGGCTGGTATCGGAAACATTTCAAGGTTCCGGCAGCATGGGCCGGCCGGCGGCTGTTCCTCGAATTTGACGGCGCGTTTCAGGATGCGGAAATTTTTGTGAACGGCCGGCGCATCGGCGAACACCAGGGCGGTTACACGGGATTTTCCCTGGACATCACCGACGCGGTGAAAACCGGCGACAACGTGGTGGCCGTGCGGCTCAACAACCGTTGGAATCCGGAACTCGCCCCGCGCGCGGGCGAACACGTTTTCAGCGGCGGCATTTACCGCGATGTCCGGCTGGTCGTGACCGGGCCGCTGCACGTCACCTGGCAGGGCACGTTCGTCACCACGCCGCAGCTTTCGGCGGAATCGGGCACGGTTAATGTGAAGACGGAAATTCGCAATGACGGCCCGACCGCCAGGCAGTGCCGGCTCCAGACGGACATTCTTGATCCGGACGGAAAAACCGTCGCCAGCATTTCTTCCGAGCAATCGGTTCCCGCCGGAACGACGGTGACGTTCGATCAAACGACCGACCTCATTGCCAGGCCAAAGCTGTGGCATCCCGACCATCCGTTTCTCTACACGGCGGTGAGCCGGGTTTATGACGGCAAAAAAACTGCGGATGAATTTGCAACGCCGTTCGGCTTCCGCTGGTTCAAATGGACGGCGGACCAGGGATTTTTTCTGAACGGCGAACATTATTATTTCAAGGGCGTAAACGCGCATCAGGATCACGCGGGCTGGGGCGATGCGGTGACGGACAGCGGCATTGAACGCGATGTAAAATTGGTCAAGGATGCGGGCTTCGATTTCATTCGCGGGTCGCATTATCCACACGCTCCGGCGTTCGCGGAGGCCTGCGACCGGCTGGGCGTTCTCTTCTGGTCGGAAAATTGTTTCTGGGGCACGGCGGGTTTCAAGAATCCCTGGGGCAGCAGCGCCTATCCGCCGGAGGCAAAGTATCAACCGGCCTTTGATGAGAGCGTCAAGAACAGTCTGCGGGACATGATCCGCATCCACCGCAACCATCCGAGCATCATCGTGTGGAGCATGGACAACGAAGTGTTCTTCACCCAGGGTTCGACGTTGCCCAAGGTTCGGGAACTTCTCAAACAGGTCGTGACGCTTTCGCATGAACTCGATCCCACGCGACCCGCGGCCATCGGCGGCTGCCAGCGCGGTAACATTGACAAACTTGGCGATATTGCCGGCTACAACGGCGATGGCGCGAGGCTGTTCATCAATCCCGGCATTCCGAACGTGGTGTCTGAATATGGCTCGACGTTGGCCGACCGGCCGGGCCAGTACGAACCGGGCTGGGGTGATCTGCAGTCAGAACAATTCCCGTGGCGAAGCGGCCAGGCGCTCTGGTGCGCTTTTGATCACGGCAGCATCGCCGGCCATTTCGGCTGCATGGGCATGGTTGACTATTTCCGCCTGCCGAAGCGCCAGTGGTATTGGTATCGCAACGAATACCGGCACATCCCGCCGCCGGACTGGCCCTCATCCGGCACGCCCGCCGGCCTGCGGTTGACGGCGGACAAAACGACGCTCAAGAGCGTTGACGGCACGGACGACGCGCAACTCATCGTCACCGTTGTGGACGTTGCGGGCAAGGCCTTGAGCAATTCTCCGCCGGTCACGCTGACGATTGAATCCGGGCCGGGCGAATTTCCGACCGGGCCATCCATCACGTTCGATCCCCATTCCGAGATTGCCATCCGCGACGGCGCGGCGGCGATGGAATTTCGTTCTTACTTTTCGGGCAAAACCGTCATTCGCGCCACGTCACCTGGACTTGCGGATGCAACGATCACGATCCATTCCCTGGGTGAGCCAAAATTCATTGCCGGCAAAACGCCGCCGGTGAAACCGCGTCCTTAAGTGCACCTGCCACATTTGTTCACGCCAATTATGGTGGGCCTTTAACTCACGTTGGCCGGTTCCCGACTAATATCCGGGAATCCCGTGCTTCTTCATTATCTCATCCCATTTGATTAGGCCCCTTACGTGTTTCTGGAGTGCCAGTTCTGGGCCTGTGCTGGCGTTGGAAAAGACGCAAGCCACGTTGTTGAATTCTTTTTCCTTATTGGCAATCTGCTCGTCAAGAGACGCCATCGCGCTTGGCCTTGATGGCATCGTTTCGGCTGGTTGCACCGGTCAACCGGATGCGATTGTTCTTTTGATTCCGGTTTCAGGGTCAACAACCAGCGCCTGAACATAGAATGAGCCATTCCGCTGCCACAGGCCGCGAATCCTCCGGCGTGAACCGTCGAATATCTTTTGGAATGAATTCACCCTTCAACCAGAACAGGAACCAGAACAAATGGCGAATATCAGGATTTACACCGGGGATGCTATTGGCCAGAATAGGCTTAGTGTAGATTGGTCAAGGCGTCGTCTGGCTTCCGGGGCCGAAGGTTGTGGGTTCGACCGCGCCTCGCGTACCAGCCTCGAAAGCTTTCGGGGCTGCCGCGCCGGAGCGACAGCGAGGGTGGGCTTTGATTGGCATTGTCGCTACGAGGCAACGCCCGGCAGGCCGTGCCGGTTCGTGGAGTGAAATGGCAGCAGATTTTTATGCAATTTCGTGTTTGACGGCGGTGCGCGGAAGGGTGAAAACAAGCTGACCGATGAAACTGAAAGACTTGGCTTTATGGTTGTGTGTGGCGGCGCTTTTGGCCACCGAGGTTTTTCTCTTTCTGGCCAAAAGCCAAAAGGATGCGGCGGTCGTCCAGTTGCATGAGTCGCAACAGAAGGTTGCGCAGTTGCAGTCGGACCTGGACAAGCTCAAAAATTCGAGTGTCGCCACGTTGAGCACGGAAAACGCCCGGCTGCGCGCCGAAAACCAGGGTTTAACCCAGAAATTTTCCCAACTGCAAAATGAGAACAATCGGTTGCACGGGGTGAGTCAGCAACTAACGCAGCAATTGCAGACCTCGCGCGATGCCGCGCAACAGCAGCAGGAGCAGTTGCAGCAAATGCAGGCCGAAAATCAGCAAGCCAGCACCGCGCCTGAACCATCAGCGGAGCAATCAATGTCCCCGGCCGCCCAGCTCAACGCTTGCATCAACAATCTCCAGCAAATTGACGCGGCCAAGCGGGAATGGGCGTTGGAAAATGACAAAACTGCCGATGCCATTCCGTCCGCGCAGGATCTGTTGCCTTATTTTCCCAACTTGGTGTTCCCGGTTTGCCCTTCCGGCGGCACCTATACCATCAATGCGGTTGGAGTGCCGCCGACTTGTTCAGTTCCCGGCCACGTTCTGCCGCAGTGATCCGGCCGCCTTTTTTCAATTTTCATTCTTGGCTTTTGCCGTCATTCCCCTAGACTTTTTGTTTCATGATTGACACGGACATTGAATTACTGAAGGGCATCGCAAACCAGTTGCGGATACACTCGATCACCTCAACGACCGCGGCGGGCAGCGGACACCCGACTTCGTGCTGCTCGGCGGCGGATGTAATGGCCACTCTGTTCTTCGGCCACATGCGTTACGACCCGAAGAATCCGCACTATTACAACAACGATCGTTTCATTCTTTCCAAGGGCCATGCCGCGCCGCTGCTGTACGCCGCGTGGGCGGAAACCGGTTTGTTCCCGGCAGGCGAATTGTTGAAGCTCCGCCAGTTCGGTTGTGACCTTGAAGGGCATCCGACGCCGCGGCTGCCGTTCGTGGATGTGGCGACCGGTTCGCTGGGCCAGGGCTTGAGCGTTGGCGCCGGCATGGCGCTGGCCGCGCGTCTGGACCATCTCAATTACAACACCTACGTCCTGCTCGGTGACGGCGAAATCGCCGAAGGCTCGGTCTGGGAAGCGGCGTCGTTTGCGGGGGTTTACAAGCTCAACAATTTGATCGCCATCGTGGACGACAACCGTCTCGGCCAGAGCCAGGCAACGGCGTTCGGCCATGATGTCGGCGTTTATCGAAAACGTTTTGAAGCCTTTGGCTGGCGCGTCGAGGACATTGATGGCCACGACATTGAGGAAATCCTGGAAGTGCTCGGCGGCGTGGGGCTGAACGATCAGCCGCTCTGCATCATCGCCAAAACCTACAAGGGCGCGGGGGTTTCATTTTTACAGGACAAGGATGACTGGCACGGCAGGCCCCTGAACAAGGAAGAGGCCGCAAAGGCCATCGCTGAACTTCAGCCCAGCGCAAAATCCGGCATCGGCGCTCCGATTTCCGCGCCGGCTCAGTTGCCCGCGCCGAACAACGCCGCGCCCGCGGGTTATCCGCCAATCAATTACAAACCCGGCGACCTGGTCGCGACGCGAGAAGCCTACGGCACCGCGCTCGCACGCATCGGCGAAGCGGATCCGCGCATCGTCGCGCTGGATGGTGACACGAAAAATTCCACGTTCGCGGAAAAGTTTTTCAAGAAGTTCCCGAACCGTTCCATCGAATGTTTCATTGCCGAACAGAACATGGTCGGCGTGGCCACCGGCTTCGGCGCGCGCGGCAAGGTGCCGTTTGCGTCCACGTTCGCCGCGTTTTTCACCCGCGCCTTCGACCAGATTCGCGTTGCGGGCATTTCGCAGGCGAACCTCAAGCTCGCCGGCTCGCACGTCGGCGTGAGCATTGGCGAAGACGGCCCGTCGCAGATGGCGCTGGAAGACATCGCCATGATGCGCGCGATTGTGGGCAGCGTGGTGCTGTATCCGGGCGATGCGGTGAGCACGGAAAAGTTGCTCGAACAAATGGCGCAGAAAAAGGGGATTTGTTTCCTGCGCACCTCGCGGCCCAAGACGCCGGTGATTTACGGCAACGACGAAAAATTTCCCGTCGGTGGCGCAAAAGTGCTGCGTCAGAACGCGGGCGACAAAGCCACCGTTGTCGCGGCGGGCGTGACTCTGCATGAAGCGCTCAAGGCTGCCGACGCACTGAAGGCCGAAGGCATCGGCATCACGGTCATTGATGCCTACAGCATCAAGCCGTTGGGCAGGGACGTGATCAAAGCCGCCGCGCAAAAGACCGGCAACACCGTCATCACGGTTGAGGATCATTACCTCGAAGGCGGTTTGGGTGACGCGGTCGCAGGTGAACTCAGCGTGGATGGAATCAAAGTCCACAAGCTGGCCGTGAATGCGCTGCCGCGTTCCGGCAAAGCCGCTGAATTGCTGGCGCACTTCGGCATTGACGCCGCGGCCATTGCGAAAAAAGTCAAGGCGCTTTAACCGCAAGGAATTGGGGCAAGCCGGAAGCGCGGAGGGATTTCCCTCTGCGTTCTTAGCAGCGCTATCTCATGACATCGTTTCTTTCCGAGAAGTTTTTTACCACGGATGGACACGGATTCACACTGATGGGAAAGGGGGGGGGCACAATGCCTGACACGAATTGCGCGAATTATCGCCAACCGAATTCACGTCGATTCGCGAAACTCGCGTCCCGCCCTTATCTGGGTTTACCCGTGTCCATCCGTGGTTAAAGAAAAAGCTTTGCGGCTCTCTGCGTTGAAGGTGTTTCCCGTTTGGTTGCGGCCCCATCGCGCTGCGTTTTGGCGGTCCCAATTTCCACCCATTGCCAGCAACGCATTTCTGGGGCACATTGGCAGTGGTAATTGGTTATGAGCGAAACGGGAAAATTTCTCAAAGGCAAATTGCTGCTGGACGGCGGCGTTTTGAGCGGCTCCTTTTTCCACCATACGGTGGTGCTGGTTTGCGAGCACAACGCCGAGGGGGCCTTTGGCCTCGTGATCAACCGTGCCGCCGGCAACAAGGTGGGTGAAGTCCTCGTGGCCAACCTGCCCGACCGGCTTCGGGAATCGCCGCTTTTTCTCGGCGGGCCGGTGCAGCCGACCGCGCTGAGCTTTTTGCATGCGGACAGTTTCATCCCCGACGCGAATGTATTTCCGAATTTGAGCCTCGGCCATTCACTGGATGATCTGTTGGAAATTGGCGAATCGTTTTCACCGGAGAAAAAAGTCAAGCTGTTCGCGGGTTACGCCGGCTGGTCGCCCGGCCAGCTGGAGACCGAAATAAAACGCAAGGCGTGGCTCACGTTCCCGGCGTCGCTCGAACTCGTCTTTGAAACGCCGCCCGAACAACTCTGGCAGAAAATTTTGAAAAGCAAGGGCGGCTGGAAAAACAGGCTCCTCTCCCAAATGCCCGAGGACTTGTCAATGAACTGATCGCCTGCGTATGAAAAACAAGTTTGTGGCCGATGGTTATCGCCGGTTTATGCGGGCCAAAAAGGTCGCGTCGTCCGAGGCGATTGAAAAGAAGTACGCGGCGGAACTGGCACGGGCCGATCCGCAGCAAAAGCGTCAAATCCGCGAGCGGATGGTGGAGGAATATCTGCGGCGCGGAAAAATTGAGGGCCACAAACCATCGCCGGGAACTTTGTGGTAAAATCAATTCGCCTCGACGCGCAATAGAGCCGCGCCTGATTTTGTCAAAACTTCCGCCCGTTCCAGACCGGCTGGAATCAAACTGAATTGTCCGGCGGACAACTTCACCGAAGTCGAACCGCTGGTGATTTCAACTTCACCCCGGGTGGCTGCAACAATTTGCAATTTCTTCGGATTCAGCCGGCCTTGGGCGCCGGGATTGAGCTTCCAGGTTTCAACCCTGAACAGCGGGTCGTCCACGAGCGAACGGCGCTGGATTAAATTGTCGCCGGTGAACTTGCCTTGCGCCAGCGCCGGCTCGAAATCATTGAAATCAATGCTGGCCAGCGATTGCGCAAGGTGCAACGCGCGCGGCTTGCCGTCGAGGCCGACGCGGTTCCAATCGAATACCCGGTAAGTGGTGTCCGAGTTCTGTTGGATTTCAAAAATCACCAAGCCCGCGCCGATGGCGTGGACGCGGCCGCTGGGCAGAAACATCGCGTCACCCGCGCGCACGGGAACGTGGTGGAAACATTCCGCCACTTCACCGGTCCTGATTTTTTTCTCAAATTCCGCGCGCGTGATGCCGCGTTTGAGTCCGACGAACAGTTCCGCGTCCGGCGCGGCAGCGGCGATAAGCCACATTTCGGTCTTCGGTTCGCCGCCGAGCTCGGCGGCTTTCCGTGCGGGCGGATGGACCTGCAGTGAAAGTTTTTCCCGCGCATCGAGAATTTTGCAGAGCAGCGGGAATCGGTTTTCGTTTGCCGGCTTCGCATCGCCGAGTAATTCGGCGCGATGATATTCCATCAACCAGCGCAGATTTTTCCCGGCCAGCGGGCCATTGGCAATGACGCTGACATCGCCGGGCCGGTCGCTGATTTCCCATGATTCGCCGATCGGCCTGTCCGCCGGCAGTTCCTTTTTGTAGAGCCGCTCCATTTCGCGTCCGCCCCAGACGCGGTCTTTGAAAATCGGATGAAAGGTGAGCGGATAAAGCACTGGGAATTATGCGGCCGATGCCTGGGGAACAACACCATTCACGGACGGCTCGGTGTTTTCGATGAAATGCCCGTGCGCGCGAAATTTCGCGTAGCGTTTTTTCAATCGTTCGGCAACCGGCATCGCGGCGAGTTCGTCCAGGTGTTTGAGCAGATGGGTCTTCAAACTTGCGGCGGCTGCAGCGGTGTCATTATGCGCGCCGCCCAGCGGTTCGGGAATGATTTCGTCCACGAGGCCGAGTTCGAGCAGGTCTTTGGCGGTGATTTTGAGAGCCTCGGCGGCTTTCGGCGCGGCGGCGCGGTCTTCCCAAAGAATGGCCGCGCAACCTTCGGGGCTGATGACCGAGTAATAGGCATTCTCCAAAATCAACACACGGTCGGCGACGCCGATGCCGAGCGCGCCGCCCGATCCGCCTTCGCCGATGACCGCGGCGATGATGGGCACTTCCAACAGCATCATTTCGCGGAGATTGACGGCGATGGCCTCGGCGATGTGGCGTTCCTCCGCGCCGATGCCGGGATACGCGCCGGCGGTGTCAATGAGCGTGATGACGGGCAGGCCGAATTTATTGGCGAGCCGCATCAAGCGCAGCGCCTTGCGGTAGCCTTCAGGATGGGCACAGCCGAAATTGCGCAAAATGTTTTCCTTCGTGTCCCGGCCTTTTTGCGTGCCGACGACGACGACGCGGTATTCGCCCAGTTTTGCAAAGCCACCCACCATCGCGCGGTCTTCGGCAAACAGCCGGTCCCCGTGCAGTTCATGAAAGTCGGTGAACGTCTTTTCCAGATAATTCAGGGTGTAGGGACGTTTGGAATGCCGCGCCAGTTGGACGCGCTGCCATGCGTTGAGGTTGGAAAAAATCTGCCGGCGGGTTTCCTCCAGTTTTTTTTCGATGAGCTGGATTTCTTCCTCAATGCTGATGTCCAGCGCATGCGTATCCGGATGTTTGCGGAGTTCGTCCAGCTTGTCCTGCAGTTCGATGATCGGCTTCTCGAAATCGAGCTGGTGTTTCATGTGTCGGGAAAGTTATCGGTTCTTCGTCCGGCAATCAATGCGAATTCCATCGATGCAAAAAAAAGGCCGGACTTTCGTCCGGCCCCCGCGGTGACGAGGTTTAAACGCCTTCACCGAGGCGCTCAGAAGGGTGGCGCGACCAACTTGGGGTCGCTGTTCGAGCCGCGCCACGAGCAAAACCTCTATGCCAACCCTAAACGAACAGCGAAATCCTTCATTCGCTACTATTGCATTGACAGAGTAATAATGCAAACGGTTCAAAAAATTGTCAAATATTTTTGTGCGTTTTACATCAGCGGAAAATCGCTAAAAATTTTCGCGCGTGTCCTGAATTGAGTCAATCGCGCCAAAGGCGTGCGGCCTTTGGGCGAGAGCGACTCGCACAACGCTGCTTCCTTGCCAGTGCCCGACACCAGCACCCAAACCTGCTTCGCTGCTGCAATTACTGAGTAGCCAAGCGTTACGCGATTGGGCGGCGGCTTGGGCGAATTTTTCACCGCGCGATAAATTGCCCTGTCTGAAATTAAGACATCCGGGTCGCTGGGAAAAAGCGACGCCACGTGGCCGTCCCCGCCCATGCCGAGAAAAATAATGTCCAAAACCGGCAGGCCGGTTTCATTCAATGGCGCGATTTGGGCAATTTCTGTTGAGGCCGCTGTTGCCGCCGCTTCCGGCGAATCCTCGCCGTGGATGCGATGAATTTGTGCGTCAGCAATTTTCAACGGCGCGAACAGCAGTTCCTTCGCCACGCGAAAATTGGATTCCAAGTCATCTGGCGGCACGCACCGCTCGTCCGCCCAAAAAAAATGCACGCTCGTTGGGAGGGACGGCGTGCCCCCGCCCCCCATTTTTCGCGCCTTGGCTTGTTCCGCAACCGAAGCGAAAAATTTCCGCGCGATGCGTCCGCCCGACAGCGCCACGCAATGCATTTTACCCGCGCGTTTCGCTGCTTCGATTTCGTCCAGCCACGCACTGGCAACGGCTTGCGCCAGATCGTCGGCGGTGGCGAAGGAAATCAGGTCGAAATTTTTCATTTTATCATCTGCGGCTCGTGCCACACATGGCCGCTGAGCGCGAGCAAATCCTCGGCGGCAACCGGGCCCCACGTGCCCGCGGCATAAAACTCGCGGTTCGTCAGCGGCTTGCCGTCCCAGCCGGCCCGGATGGAGTCCACGATTTTCCAGGCGGTTTCCACTTCGTCGCGGCGCAGAAACAGCGTGGCGTCGCCGGCAATGGCGTCGAGCAGGAGACGTTCGTAGGCTTCGGGCGTGTAGGCGCCAAACTCGGCGTCGTAACTGAAGTTCATTCGCACCGGCCGCACGCCGAGGCTCATGCCGGGCACCTTGCCGTTGAAATGGAGGGAAATCCCTTCGTTCGGCTGCAAGCGAAGCGTGATGGAGTTGGAGTCGAGTTTCAGATCGCATTGCGCGGCGAACAACACGTGAGGCGTGGGACGGAATTGAATTCGCACTTCGCTCGCGCTTTCGGGCAGGCATTTGCCGGTGCGCAGATAAAACGGCACGCCGGACCAGCGCCAGTTGTCAATCAACAGCTTCAACGCAACATAGGTTTCCACGTTGGAATCGGATTTCACCTTCGGCTCCTGCCGGTAACCCGAAACCGGCTTCGCGTCCACCGCACCGGCGAAGTATTGTCCGCGCACCACCTGCTTCACCACGTCGCCGGGACCCAGCGCGCGAATGGATCTCAGCAGTTTCACCTTTTCGTCGCGGATGGATTCGGCTTCGAGCGACACGGGCGGTTCCATCGCGATGAGCGACAGGACCTGGAGCAGGTGGTTTTGCACCATGTCGCGCAACGCGCCAGCCTCCTCGTAATAGCCGCCGCGTTGGCCCACGCCAAATTTTTCGCTGACGGTGATTTGCACGTGGTCAATCAGGCTGCGGTTCCAGAGCCGCTCGAAAACCGAGTTGGAAAAGCGGAACATCAAAATGTTCTGCACCGTTTCCTTGCCGAGGTAATGATCAATGCGGCAGACCTGCTGCTCGTGGGCGAAGCGGGTCAATTCCCGGTTCAGCGCGTGCGCGGAGGCGAGATCGTGGCCGAACGGTTTTTCGACGACAATCCGTTGCCAGCCGTGCCCGTTACCGTGATGCAACAATCCGGCGGTATGCACCTGCTCGATGACCTGGCCAAACTGGCTGGGCAGGGTGGCCAGATAAAGCAGAAGATTCTCCCGCAGCGGCGCGCTGCCGAATGAGGCCAGCCGGGTTTCGAGTTTTTTGTAAGCCGCCGCGTCGGTGAGATCGCCCTGGCAATAGGACAAATTGGCCGCGAATTCGCGCCACACGTTTTCATCCACCGGCTTGGTGCGGGAAAACTGGTCGAGCGCGGCGCGCAATTCGTTCCGCCACGACTCGTCGGTTTTTTCCCGCCGCGCGAAGCCGATGATGCGAAACGCGGACGGCATCTGCTTGTCCTTGCAGAGATGATAAAACGCCGGGATGAGCTTGCGCGCGGTCAAATCGCCGCTCGCGCCAAAGATGACGATGGTGCAGGGTTCGAGCGGCTTGCGTTCGGAACCCATGTGGCAGGGCGGCGAATCATCCAGTGGAATTGAATTATTCACGAGGCAACCATGGCGCAACTGGCGACTAATTTCAACGCTTCTTGTTGGAGTTCAGCTTCAACCTGCTTTCGCAGGAACAACCCCGCTCGGCGGGATTGAACTCCAACGTTTTTCACTCGCTTCAACGAGCCGTTTTCAGCAAGATTCCGGAGCGCGAGAATGAAAGCAAAAATCATCATCACACCCAAGAAGGCCGTCGTGGACCCGCAGGGCAAAACCGTCCAGGGCGCCCTCGAACAAATGGGCTACAAAGGCGTCACCGGCGTCCATGTCGGCAAATACATCGAGATTGACCTGGCTCCCGGCACCGACCCGGCAGCCGCCCAGCGCGCGCTCAACGACGCCGCGCACAAATTTCTCAGCAACCCGATCATTGAGGATTATAAATTGGAAATTGAGTAATTGGTTAAATGAGCGCTTGGTTAAATAAATCAAACGGACGCACGTTTCACCGGCGATTTAACTCATTTAACCAATCACTTATTTGACTCAACCCATGAATTTCGCCGTTCTCCAATTCCCCGCCAGCAATTGCGACCAGGACGCCATCCACGCCGCGCGCCTGCTCGGCCACTCCGCGCGCTACATCTGGCACAAGGAAAATTCCCTCGGCGACGCCGATGTCGTCATCGTGCCCGGCGGCTTCAGCTACGGCGATTATCTCCGCTGCGGCGCCATCGCGCGGTTCAGCCCCGTGATGCAGGCGGTGAAGCAATTCGCCGACAACGGCGGGCTGGTGCTGGGCGTGTGCAACGGTTTTCAAGTGCTGGCCGAGGCCGGCTTGCTGCCCGGCGCGCTCGTCCGCAACCGCGACCTGCAATTCCACTGCGAGCACATCTTTCTCAAGCCCGCCACGACCGATTCGCCGTTCACCAACAAGATTCCGGCGGGCAAAATCCTCCGCATCCCCATCGCCCACGGCGAAGGCTGCTACTTTGCCGACGAGGAAACGCTGGCGAAGCTCAAGGCGAACAATCAAATCCTCTGGCAGTATTGCGACGCGACTGGAAACCTGACCGACACGGCGAACCCAAATGGCTCGCTGCTGAACATTGCCGGCGTGTGCAACGAACGCCGCAACGTGGCCGGCCTCATGCCGCATCCCGAACGCGCCTGCGAACCGCTGCTCGCCAGCGACGACGGGAAACTGATTTTTGAAAGCATCTTCGCCGCGCTGGAAAAGAAATCGGCGGCAAAAGCGGCTTAGAATATTTATCCGATGACCGAACCCGCCATCACACCTGAACTGGTTGCCAAACACAACCTGACGCCGGACGAATACGCCCACGCCAGACAAATCCTCGGTCGCGAGCCGAGCTATACCGAACTGGGCATCTTCTCGGTGATGTGGAGCGAGCATTGCTCCTATAAAAACACCCGCCCGCTGCTCAAAACCTTTCCGACCAAGTCCAGGAAAATCCTCGTCGGCGCGGGCGAGGAAAACGCCGGCATCATTGACATCGGCGACGGCCTGGCCATCGCGTTCAAGATCGAGTCGCACAATCATCCGAGCGCCGTCGAGCCGTTCCAGGGCGCGGCCACGGGTGTCGGCGGCATCGTGCGCGACATTTTCACGATGGGCGCCAGGCCGATCTGCTCGGTGAATTCACTGCGCTTCGGGCCGATTGTCAACGACGTAGCCGCCGACGTCAGTCGGCGCACTTCAAATTCCCAAAATAGTCAGAGCCGACTCACGTCGGCTGCTACGGAGAAAAACGGGGCGCAAAGCCAAATCGCAAATAACAAGCGGTTGTTTGCCGGCGTCGTGGCCGGCATTGCGCATTACGGCAATTGTTTCGGCATCCCGACCATCGCGGGCGAGGTGTATTTCGACAAATCCTACGAGGGCAATCCGCTCGTGAACGCCTTCTGTCTCGGCGTGCTGCGTCACGAACAAATCGCGCGCGGCGCGGCCAGGGGCATCGGCAATCCGGTGTTTTACGTCGGCCCGGCCACGGGCCGCGACGGTCTTGCGGGCGCGGCGTTCGCGTCGCAGGATTTGACCGAGGAATCCGCCGAGCAACAGCGCGGCGCGGTGCAGGTGGGCGATCCGTTCATGGAGAAGCTCGTGTGCGAAGCCTGCCTGGAACTCCTCGCCACCGGCGCGGTCGCGGGCATTCAGGACATGGGCGCGGCGGGCCTGACCTGTTCCACCTGCGAAACCGCCGCGCGGGCCGGAACCGGAATCGAAATCGAACTGGACAAGGTCCCGCAACGCGCGCCGAACATGACGAGCTACGACCTCATGCTGTCCGAATCGCAGGAGCGGATGCTCATCATCGTCCACAAGGGCCGCGAAGAGGAAGTAAAACGGATTTTCGACAAATGGGATTTGCCATGGTCGGAGGTTGGAATGGTGACCGATACCGGCCGCATGGTGGTGAAACATCACGGCCAGGTGGTGGCGGACATTCCGGCCAAGAAAATCGCCGACGAATCGCCGGTATATCAGCGCGATTCCAAGGAGCCGGAGTATTTGAAAGCGGTCCGCGCGTTCCGGCTGGATCAAATTCCCCAGACGCCAGGCCCCAGACGCGATCTCCTAACCCTGCTGGCCTGGCCGACCATTACTTCGAAAAACTGGGTGTATCGCCAATACGACCACATGGTGCGCGACGGCTCGGTGGTCTGCCCCGGCAGCGACGCGGCGGTGCTGCGCATCAAGGCGGATTCCCTGCCCGATGCCGATTCAGGCATCACGCATCACGCATCACGTTTCACGGATAAATTCATCGCCCTCTCGGTGGACGGCAATGGCGCCTACGTTTATCTCGATCCCTACGAAGGCGGCAAGATCGTGGTTACTGAGGCCGCGCGCAACCTGGTCTGTTCCGGCGCGGTGCCGCTGGGCGCGACGGACAATCTCAATTATGCCAACCCGCACAATCCTGAGCTTTTCTGGCAGCTCAAGGAAAGCGTGCGCGGTCTGGCGGATGCCTGCAAAGCGTTCAACGCGCCCATCACCGGCGGCAATTGCTCGCTTTACAACCAGAGCCCGAACGGCCCGATTGATCCCACACCCACGGTCGCGATGGTCGGCATCATTGAGAAGCCGGAACACGTCACGACGCAGTGGTTCAAGGACGAAGGCGACGCGATTGTCTTGCTGGGCGACATCGTGGACAAAAACGATCCGCTGCAGGGACTCGGCGGTTCGGCATATTTGCAGGTGATTCACGGTCAAAAAGACGGCCTGCCGCCCCGCTGTGATCTCGAAACCGCCAAGATCCTGCATACGACGCTGCTCGGATTGATTCAAAGCGGACTGGTGAAAAGCGCGCACGATTGCAGCGAAGGCGGCCTGGCGGTGTGTCTGGCGGAAAGCTGCATCAGCCAGTTGGTGGCGCGAGAGACGCCAAGACTGATTGGCGCAATGGTGGATTTGTCCGCCGGAGGACAGGCGTCGCGTCTGTCTCAAACTTCAGAAAAAATTTCAGATGGAGACAGGCGCGACGCCTGTCCTACAAGATTGGACGCGCTGCTCTTTGGTGAGACGCAAAGCCGCATTGTCGTCACCTGCCAGCCGCTTGACGCGGTGAAGGTGGTCGAGCGCGCCAGGTTGATGGGCGTTCCGGCTGCCCAGATTGGCAGGGTGGGCGGCGACAAGCTGACGGTGAAAACCGCCGGCGGCGAATTCAGCGTGCCGGTGGCCGAACTTCATGACGTTTGGTGGAATTCCATCGCCCGTGTGATGGCGTGATCCCCGGACCGGGCTTGCAAATCCCCATCGCCGTCCGGCCATTTTTCCAACCGGCTTGGTCTGGAAACGAGGGGTGTGCCTTCAAACGCACACTTCCCGCCACGGTCCGGATGGGTTAAATATCACCCGCTCAACCCGCTGACGGGAATAATCGTTTGCATTCAGTCGCAGTCAACGTAAACTGTGCGACGATAAATTTATCATGCGACAATTTTTGACCATTGCCACCAATGCCTTCATGGAATTGATCCGGCAGCCGGTTTTCCTGTTGCTGATGACGGCGTCGGTGCTGTTTGAGATTTTTCTGGCCGTGCCGTATTACTTTGCGTTTGGCGACGAATCGAAGCTGGTTGAAAACGAGACGTTGGCGGTGATGCTGTTGTCCGGGCTGCTCGGCGCGGTGTTGAGCGCGTCGGCGTCACTGGCGCGGGAAATCCGCACGGGCACGGCGCTGGCGGTGCTGTCCAAGCCGGTCGGACGCGCGCAATTTTTCCTGGCCAAATACGCCGGGCTTGCCGCGGCGCTGACGGTGTTGTCGTATATCAACCTCATCGGCGTGCTGCTGGCCAGCCGCATGGCGTTCGACGCCTACGGCAAGACGGATTTGCCGGCCATCGGAATTTTTGCGGCCGGGGTCGTCCTGGCTTATGCGCTCGCGGGCTTCAGCAATTTTTTCCTGCGGCGTCCGTTTGCGAGCGACGCGGTGCTGGCGCTGGTGGTGACGGCGACGTTCGCGGCGTTCGCGATTTTCCAATTCACCAGGCAACAACAAAGTCTTAACACGCAAGCATACGTGGACTGGCGGCTGGTGCCGGCGGGAATCCTGATTTTGTTCGCGTTGTGGATTCTGGCGGCGCTGGCGCTGGCCTGTTCGACGCGGCTGGACACCATTCCGACCCTGGCGGTTTGTTCGGCGGTTTTTTTGATCGGGCTGATGTCGGATTATTTTTATTCGCAGATGGGCGGCCGGCTGGCCGGCAGCGGGCCGTGGTGGGCTTCAACGCTTTACACCATCATTCCAAACTGGCAGCTTTTCTGGTTCGTGGACGCTTTGGACATGGGCAAAAGCACATTCCACTGGGGCTATGTCGGCAAGGCCTTTGCCTACATGGTCGCTTACGCAGGCGCGGCGCTGGCCGTCGGCACGGCGCTGTTTGAAGAACGGGAATTGAATTAACGAGCGAATGGAACGCAACATTCAAAAGAACGGTTTGGTAAATCTCGTGGCGGCGGTGGTGATTTTCATCGCCGCGTTCGTCGTGACGTGCTACGTGAATTCGCTGGCGGGCCAGGCGTGCTCGATTTTCCTCGGCCTCGGGGTGCTGGTGGCCTTCGCCGGCTGGTTCCAGATGCGGCTCGAAGAAAACGAGCAGCTGGAAAGACTGGAAGTGGAGGAGTTCGCCCGCGCCAAAGGCGAAACGACACTGTTTGAAACGAAGGGCGCGGAGGTTTTTCCGGCGCAACGGGCGCGCGAGCAGTTCGAGAAATTTTTTGTGCCGGGCTTCGGCCTGCTGCTGTTTTTGCTCGAAGCGGGCGGCGCGTGGCTGCTCTGGCGCTGGATCGCCAAAACCGCCGGCGGCGTGGTACCCGACCGGGCGATGACGTCGTTGTCGCTGTTCGGGATTTTTGCGCTGCTGCTGTTTTTGCTGGGACGATTTTCCGTGACCATTGCGCGGCTGGAAAACCACCGGCTGCTGCGGCCCGGCGCGAGTTTCCTGCTGGCGGGCGCCTATGTCTGTTTTTTCACCGCGCTCGGCATTGCCGGGGTCAAGGCGGGATTCCCCAAGGTTGATTTCTGGCTCACGCGCGCCTTGTGTGTGCTGCTGGGTTTGATGGCGGCGGAAATGCTGGTCACGCTGTTGCTGGAAATTTACCGGCCGCGCGTGAAAGGCCGGATTGCCCGGCCCATTTACGACAGCCGGCTCGTCGGCCTGCTCGCGCAACCGGAGGGGCTGTTCACGACGGCGGCGCAGGCGCTGGATTATCAATTTGGTTTCAAAGTTTCGGAAACCTGGTTTTTCAAGTTGCTCCAGCAAAATCTGCCCGTGCTGTTGCTGGCGCAACTGGCAGTGCTGTTTTTGTCCACGGGCGTCGTGTTCATTGATGCCGGTCAACAGGCCGTGCTCGAACGGTTCGGCCGGCCGGTCGGGGTGCTGGAACCGGGCGCGCACCTGAAATTACCGTGGCCGGCGGACAGGATTTATCTCTATCGCACGGATCAAATCCAGACTTTCGACGTCGGCTTCACGCCGGACGCGCAAAGCGAGCAGGCAAAAACGATCTTGTGGAGTGTGAGCCACACCAAGGAGGAAAATTTCCTCGTCGGCAACCGCGAACCGGTCGCGATTAAAAACGAAAACGCCGACACCAATGACACGCTCAAGGCGCCGCCGGTGAGCCTCATCACCGTCAGCATTCCCGTTCAATTTCAAATCACGAACGTCCTCGCCTGGGCTTACACCAATGCCGAACCGGCGAATCTGCTCCAGGATTTGGCGACCCGCGAAGTCGTTCATTATCTCGCCGGCGTGGATTTGAACGACGTGATGTCCCACACACGCCTCGAGGCGGCGCAGGAATTGCGCTCGCAAATCCAGGCCGCGGTGGATGAGTATCATCTCGGCGCAAAAATCATTTTTGTCGGGTTGCAGGATATTCATCCGCCGATAAAGGTCGCGGGTGATTACGAAAAAGTTGTCGGCGCGGGGCAGACGAAGCTGGCCAAAATTCTTGATGCCCAGGCCGAGGCCATTCGCACCAATGCGCTGGCCGGCGCGCAGGCGTTTACGATGACGAACGTGGCCGATGCGCTGCGGCAGCGGCTCACCGTTTCGGCGTTCGCGCACGCGGCGCTGTTCACGAACCAGATTCCGGCGTTCGCGGCCGCGCCATCGGTTTACCGGCAGCGCGCATATTTCCGGGCATTTGCCGACGCCACGGCCGGAGCGCGCAAATACATTTTGCTCGTCACGAACACGCAGGACGTGGTGATTTTCGATCTGGAAGACAAAATCCGCGAAGACCTTTTGAATTTGAACGTGCCATCATCCCCCAACAATTCATCGCCATGAAACGTAACGTAATGACCATCGTCATCGGCGCAGTGCTGATTGTGATTTTCGCGCTGCTGCTGTTTGTTTTTCAAGTCCGCCAATCCGAGGTTGCCGTCGTCGCGACGTTCGGCAAACCGACGCGCGACCTCACCGAGCCGGGCGCGTATTTCAAATGGCCCTGGCCGGCGGAGAAGGTTTATAAATTTGATCAACGCGTCCAGAATTTCGAAGACCGGTTCAGCCAAAATCTCACGGCCGACAACAACAATCTGCTCGTGATGGTTTATGTAGGCTGGAAGATCACCGACGCTCGGGCGTTCTTTCCGAAATTCGCCGGCGGTTCGACCCTGGCCGCCCAAAGCATGCTGGAAAGCATGTTGCGCAGCGCCAAAAGCGCCGTCGTCGGCAAACATCCGCTGGCCGATTTTGTGAACGCCGACGCGAAGCAATTGAAGTTCGACGCCATCGAAAACGAAATCGAGCAACATGTCCAATCGCAGTTGCAAACGAACAATTGCGGGATCGGCATCGCATTTCTTGGCATCAAGAAACTCGGCCTGCCGGAGAATGTGACGCAAGCCGTGTTCCAGCGCATGACCTCCGAGCGTAAAATTCTCATCAGCCAGTTCCAGTACGAAGGCGAGGCCGAGGCGCAAATAATCAAGGCCGCCGCCGACCGTCAGGCCGCTGAAACCATTGCCAATGCCGACGCCGCCGCGACGCGCATTCGCGGCGAAGGCGAAGCCGAGGCCGCCCGGGTACTGCCGGTCTTTGAACAAAATCCCCAACTGGCGAATTTCCTGCTGCGCATCAGCGCGTTGCAACAGTCACTCAACCAGCGCGCGACTTTGATTTTCGACGAGCGCACACCCCCATTTGATTTGTTCCAACATCTGCCGACCAACGCGCCCAGCCGGTAACCATGAGCCACGATCACGAACCCAATCACACGCACGAGCATCCCGCGCCCCCGCCGGTGACGCCGGACGACGCCGGTTCGCAGGCGCTGGCCGAGGCATTGCACAGCAGTTTCGCGATTGTCAAAGTCGTGATGCTGCTGATGGTGCTGGCTTTTTTCAGTTCCGGCTTTTTCACCGTCGGCCCGTCGGAAAAGGCGGTGATTTTGCGTTTCGGCCGGCCCGTCGGCGAAGGCGAAAAGGTTTTGCTGAATTCGGGATGGCATTGGTCGTATCCTTATCCGATTGATGAAGTGGTCAAAATTCCGATCACGGAAATTCAAAAGGTCAATTCCACCGTTGGCTGGTATGCGACCACGGCGGAACAGGAATTGAGCGGCGAGGAATTGCCCTCCGGTCCATCGCTGAATCCGGCGGTGGACGGTTATGCGATCACGGCGGACACCAATATCATTCACACCCGCGTGACGCTTTACTATCACATCGAAGATCCGATTCACTTCGTATTCGATTTCGTGTCCGCGTCCAACACCGTCCAAAACGCGCTGGACAACGCGCTGCTTTACACCGCCGCGCACTTCAACGTGGACGACGTCCTCACGCGCGACGTGGCCGGATTCCGGGATGCCGTGCTTCAGCGCGTCAGCAATTTGACCGAACAGGACCAGCTCGGCATTGTCATTGACCAGTGCGAGGTCCAGAGCATTCCGCCGCGGCAATTGCGGGACGTTTTCAGCCAGGTCACGAGCGCGCGGGAAAATCGCAACAAAATCCTCAACGACGCGCGCAGTTACGAAAATCAGGTTCTCAGCCAGGCCGGAGCCCAGGCCTCCTCCATCACCAATGCCGCCGCTGCCGACCGCGCGCGCTATGTCCAATCCATCACCGCTGAGGCGAAGCGGTTCAGTGATTTGCTGCCGAAATTCGAAAGCAATCCGAGCCTGTTCGCACAGGTAACCCTGGTGCAGGCGATGGGGCCGATCCTGACCAATGCGCAGGACAAAATCTTTTTGCCCGGGCGCGCCGACGGCAAACCGCGCGAACTGCGGCTGATGTTGAATCGGGAGCCGCCCGCGCCGAAAACGGCTGCCCAACCATGATTCGGCATTCATAATTTGTTATGCAAGTCACATCGCTTCTAAGCCATCACGAACATGAGCATGGGCCGAACTGCGGCTGCGGCCACGACCACGAACATTCCGTCGTGCATTTGTGGCAGGCAGTGCTGGGCGTCGTTTTCGTCCTTAACGCCTTCATCGTGGATTGGCTGTTTGCACAGGGCGACACTGTCGCCAGTGCCAGCGCGTTCATCGGCGCGGTCATTCTCGGCTATCCCATCGTCGTCACGGCCATCAAGGATTTGCGCATCGGCCACCTCAGCATCAACGAACTCGTCGCCATCGCTGTGCTCGCCGCGTTCGCTTCCGGCGATTACAAGGTCGCCGGGGTGGTCGCGTTTTTCATGCTCATGGGTGAAATCATCGAAACCCGCACCGCCGAGGGCGCGCGCGCCTCCATCGAGTCGCTCATCAAACTCACGCCCACCAAGGCGCGTCGGATCAAAAAGGACGGCAGCGAGGAGGAAGTGGCCGCCAGCGAACTCGCCATTGGCGACGTAATTCGCATCCGTCCCGGCGACAACGTGGCAGCGGACGGCGTCATTGTCAGTGGGCAGGGTTCGTTCAACCAGGCCACCATCACCGGCGAATCGCTGCCGGTGGACAAAAAGTCCGGCGACGAGGTTTTTGCCGGCACACAAAATCTCACGGGCGTTCTGGAAATCAAGGTCAGCCGCGCCGGCGAGGACACGACGCTGGGCCGCGTGCGCGAACTCATTCTGGCCGCCGAAAAAACCAAATTGCCGATCCAGAAAATCGTGGACCAGTACATGAGCTTTTACACGCCGCTCGTGCTGGTCATCGGCGCGCTGGTCTGGGCGTTCACGCATGACTTGAACCGCGTGATTGGCATGTTTGTCATTTCCTGCCCGTGCGCGTTCATCCTGGCGACGCCCACCGCGATGGTCGCCGCGCTTTCCGCCGCCGCGCGTTTGGGAATTTTGATCAAGAACGTCGCCGACCTCGAAGCCGCGGCCAAAATCAACGCCTTCGTTTTCGATAAAACCGGCACGCTGACCACCGGCCAGCTCGCCGTCAGCCGGCTCGCGCCCCTCGGCGAAATCAAGCCCGCCGAGTTGTTGCGGGTCGCGGCGTCGGCGGAAAAATACAGCAACCATCCGACGGCCAGGGCGCTCGCGCAAATAGCCGGTGAAGCCGGCGTGCCGCTGGCCGAGCCGCAGAATTTCACCGAAACCGCCGGACGCGGCGTAAAGGCCGAGGTGGGCGGCGCCAAAGTACTGGTCGGCCGGGCGCAGTGGCTCAAGGACAACGGTGTGACCGAGGATTTTGTGAAATCCGTTGACCTGAACGAAACCGAGGGCTGGAGTTTGATTTTTGTGGCGTGCAACGGCAAATGCATCGGCTGGGTTGGGTTGCAGGACCAGACCCGCGCCGAGGCAAAGGAATCACTCGCCGAGTTGAAAGAAGCGGGGGTGCGCCGTATCGCGATGGTTTCCGGCGACCGTCAGGCGGTGGCGACGCGTGTGGCGGCTGAAATTGGTTGCGAAGAGGCGAAGGGCGAATGCCTGCCACAGAACAAGGTCGAGTTTGTGCGCGGCGTGAAGGCGAAGGGCTATCGCGTGGCGGTGGTCGGCGACGGTGTGAACGACGCGCCGGCGCTCGCGGCGGGCGACATCGGCATCGCGATGGGCGCGGCGGGCAGCGAAGTGGCGATTCACAGCGCGACGATTGCGCTGATGAACAACGACCTGCGCCGGCTGCCGTTTTTGGTGAAACTTTCGCGCAGCACCCGCGCCGTCATCAACCAGAATTTCATGTTCGGCGTCGTTTTTATCATCGTCGGCTGGACGGTGACCGTGTCAGGGTACATTGGCCCGATCGCCGCCTCCATTCTGCACGTTATTGGTTCGCTGATTGTGGTTTTCAACAGCGCCCGCCTCGTGCGCAAAGGCGAGGAACTGGAACATTTCCATCCCGAAACGGAAGAACCGCCGCGCCAGCCTTCCGGTCAATTGACGCCGAAGCTGGCGTGAGTGTTCTTTGTCCGATTTATGCCCGTTGCCGAATTAAATCCACAATCGCAGATCGTAAATCGTAAATCCGAAGAGATCGTCGTGTCCGTGCGCGGGCTGACGAAGGTGTTCAAGGATTTCTGGAACCGGCCCAAGGCGCGCGCGGTGGACAACGTGGATTTCGACGTTCGGCGCGGCGAGGTTTTCGGCCTGCTCGGCCCGAACGGCTCCGGCAAATCCACCACCGTGAAGCTGCTGCTCGGTTTGCTTTACCCGACGAAGGGGCACATCGAGGTGTTCGGCCATTCGCCGCGGCACGTGCAGACGAAGTCGCGCATCGGCTATCTGCCGGAGGAATCGTATCTTTACCGTTACCTCAACTCGCGCGAGACGCTCGACTTTTTTGGAAATCTTTTTCACCTCGGCAAGGGCGAACGCGACAACCGCACCGAGCAACTGCTCGAAATGGTCGGCTTGAGCCAGGTCCACATGCGTTCCGTAGGCGAGTTCTCCAAGGGCATGCAGCGCCGCATCGGGCTGGCCCAGGCGCTCATCAACGACCCGGACCTCGTCATTCTCGACGAACCGACGTCCGGTCTCGACCCCATTGGCTGCCGCGAGATCAAAGACCTGATCGTCGCGCTGGCGCGGCGCGGCAAGACGGTGATTTTGAGCAGCCATTTGCTGGCGGATGTTGAAGATGTGTGTGACCGCGTGGTGATTTATTACGGCGGCCGGGTGCAGGCGATGGGCACACTCAAAGATTTGCTCGCCACGCCGGACACGATTCGCATCACCACGCCGGCGTTGCCACGCGAAACCATGCAGCGCGTGCTGGAAATCATCCGCAAGGATGTGGCGGGCGACAAGGTCAGGATTGACACGCCCACGCAGAATCTGGAGAGCTACTTTCTCGACGTGGTGCAGAAGGCGCGCCGGGCCGCGTCGGAAACTTCGGGCGCGACTTCCGGCGCCCGTGTGGCGGCCTACCTGCGCGCCGGCGCTGATGAGCGCCCGCCCGCCGAGAAGATTCTTGAACGGCTGGCGTTGCCGCAGGCTGCCCAACCCGTTGTCCCGCCCCAACCAACGGCGCCGGCGGCCACCGCGCCGAAGGTGGACGACAAAAAATTGGAAGCGTTGACAAAAGCCGCCGAACCGATGCCGGCACCAGACAAACCCAGGCCCGCAGCGGAGGAAAAGCCGGTGGATTGGTCGAAGGCGGATGAAAAATTGTCATCGCTGCTGGGAAAGAAGAAGCCATGAAACGCACCGCAGAGACGCAGAGAACGCAAAGGCACGCGGAGACAATAGTTTCAATAAAACTCTGCGTTTCTCTGCGACCTTCGCGTCCTCTGCGTTGAAGAAGCGGCCGGGTTGAAAATGCAACGATTACTCGCCATCACTTGGTTGACCTGGAAAGCCGCCTTTCGGTTCCGGCTGTTTCTGGTCATTGCCGCGTTGTTGCTGGCGGCGGTGGTGGGTTTGCCGATGGTGATCAAGGACGACGGCACGGCGCGCGGGTTCACCCAGATTCTGCTGACTTATACGTTGAGCGTCATCACCGGCTTGCTCGGCCTTTCCACGCTCTGGCTGGCGTGCGGCACGCTGGCGCGCGACATCGAGGAATGTCAGATGCAAGTCGTCGCGACCAAACCCATCGCGCGCTGGCAAATCTGGCTGGGCAAATGGCTCGGCATTATGTCGTTGAACGCGGCGCTGCTGGCGCTGTCGGGCGCGTGCATTTACGGCCTGCTGCAATGGCGGGCGACGAAATTGCCGGCGGCGGAACAGAAAATTTTGCGCGAGCAGGTGCTGGTGGCGCGCGGCTCGGCGAAGGAACCCAGCAACGATGCGGAAATTGATGCCGCAACGGAACGCATTTTGCAGGAACGTTTGAAAAACAGCCCGGTGGACAAGGTGGACGTGCCGTTGGTGCGCACGCAGATCCGCGAACAGGTCAAGGCGGATTTTCAACTGGTGCCGCCGGAATACTCGCGCCAGTGGCAGATTGATCTGGGCTTCGCGAAACATTTCCTGCGCAACCAGCCGCTGCAATTGCGCGTGAAATTCAACGCGGCGCAGAAAAGTCCGTCCGGCACGATGGTCGCGCTCTGGCAGGTGGGCGATCCGAACTCCGCAAATTTGTGGCGCAGCGAGCCGATGAGCCTCGCGCCGGACACGTTTCATGAATTTCAGATCCCGGCGAACCTTTTCGACGACAAGGGCGTGTTGACGGTCCTGTTCGTCAATCCGAATGACACGGCGCTATTGTTCCCGCTCGCCGACGGGATGGAGGTGTTGTATCCCGAAGGCGGCTTCACGCTGAATTTCGTGCGCGGTCTGGGAATCATCTTCTGCTGGATGGCGCTGCTGGCGGCGCTGGGGCTGACGGCGGCAAGTTTTTTGACGTTTCCCGTCGCCGCATTTTTTTCACTGGCGATTCTGACGATTGGACTTTCCAGCGGCACGCTGGCTGAGGCGGTGGAATCAGGCACGGTCATGGGCGGCAACGGAGAGACCGGCGTCATGGGCCATTCGGTCGTGGACGCGGCGTTGATTCCGTTTTTCAAGGGTTGCTTGACGGTCATCAAGCTGGTGGAACATTTTTCGCCGATTGATGCGTTGAGCAGCGGGCGCAGCATTTCGTGGAGTGAACTCGGCAAGGCCTTCGGGCAAATTGTTTTGCTGCCCGGCGGAATCATCGGTGTCATCGGCATCCTGTTGTTCAACCGGCGTGAACTGGCGACGGCGCAGGGAAATCAATGAACGCCCGCGCCAAAAAAATCCTCCTGCTGCTGCTGGCGGCGGCATTGCTCTTCGGATCCAGCCAGATGCAGAAGTCGTTGAACCGCGATCGCGAGCAACTTGGCCTGACGCGCACGGATGCGTTGGACAACGCGCCCCCCATGCTGGCGTTCACAACGGTGGCGCTGGGCGGATTCCGCGGGTTGATTTCCAATTATCTCTGGATTCGCGCCAACGATTTGCAAATGGACGACAAGTATTTCGAGGCGGCGCAACTGGCGGATTGGATCACGGCCTTGGAACCGCATTTCACCCAGGTCTGGCTGTTTCAAGCGTGGAACATGGCCTACAACATTTCGGTGAAGTTCAAAGAGAACAGTCCGGGAGTTTATGCCGATCGCTGGCGCTGGGTCGAGCGTGGCATCGAATTGCTGCGCGACGAGGGCCTGCGTTACAATCCCAACGATGTCCTGATGTACCGCGAACTGGCCTGGTTTTTTCAGCACAAAATGGGTCAAAACCTCGATGATGCAAATTGGTATTACAAGCGGCAGTGGGCCGGAGAAATGATGCCGTTCTTCGGCCCGAACGGGACGAATTTCTCTGATTTGCTCCAGCCGCAAAACACCAACGCCGTGCTGCTCCGCGAAAAATACAAAATTGACCCGGTCTTCGCGGAAAAATTGAACGCGCAATATGGTCCGCTCGACTGGCGGCTGCCCGAAGCGCACGCGATTTACTGGGGCGCTTTGGGTCTGGAAAAGGCGAAGGAAAATCCCGACAAGGTGAAGGCGGACGATTTAATCACGGTGCGCCGCAACATTTATCAATCCATGCAGGCGGCGTTTTATCACGGACGTTTCATCGCCAATCCCTTCAACCAGTCGTATGTGCTGGGTCCGAACCTCGACCTGATCCCCAATGTCAATGACGCCTATGAAACGATGATGCGGGAGGACGAAAAAAACCGCGACCACATCGCCGTCGCCCACCGGAATTTCCTGCGCAGCGCGATTTACTTTCTCTATGAAGAAAATCGTGTTGCCGATGCGGCGAAATGGTTTCGCTACCTGGGCGTGAAATATCCCGACAAAACCATCATCGACGGCGACACCAATTCATTTCCGCGAAACGTCACCCTTGATCAATACGCCGTCGCCAGCGTGCAGGGTGACATCGGCGACACGTCACAGGAGCGCACGACGGCGGCGGTTCAAGGCCTGCTCGCCCGGGCCTATATCTCGCTGGCCATCGGGCAGGACGACCGCTATGCCGGATTCAAGCTGCTCGCCGGAAAAGTTTATGAGCGTTACCAGGCTGAAATTTCCCGAACGAAAGCCAACCAGCAACGCATCGGCCTGCCCCCGTTCGCCGACCTCAATCGCGCCGTGCTCAACCAATTGCTTGACCCGCAAGATGGCACACCCTACGCCATGCGCGCCGTCATTCGCTCGCAACTGGGAATGCCGGGGGAAACCAATGCGCCCCCCGTGACGCTTTCGACGAACACACCCGCCGCGGCAACTGTTTCCAGCAATGCACCCGCGGCCGGGCCATCAGGTTCCGCCAAATAAATTATCGGGCCGCCATGTCGTATGGCCGAAGAGAAATGATTAGCCGTTAGGGGCTCGCAACCATCCATGCGCTCCCGCGACCGTCCGCAAAACCATGGCTGGGCGTTTTGCGGCGGCGCAAGCCTGACAGCCATGCGGTCGAGACGAGTGGTAAAGACAGTTGCCGGTCTCGCGTTCCTGAGGCAATCTTTCAAAACATGACCGGCGCCGGCGCACGATTTGATTCCTTGCGGCTCAGCAGCCCCGAAATGCGGCGGCTGGGCCTGGCGCTGGCATTGTCGCTGGCGGTCCACTTGCTGGGGTGGGGCGGCTATGCGGCGGGCAGGGAATTCGGCTGGTGGCAGCAATGGCATTGGCCGGCGTGGTTGCCCCGCCTGGCCATCATGAAAATCGTGCCGGCGCCCGTGCCTCAAAACAACGAAGCCCAACTGACGTTTGTGGAGGTGGCGCAGCCGGCGGCCGAAGCGCCGCAAAACACGAAATATTATTCCGGCCAGAATTCCCGCGCCGCCGACCCGTCCAAAGGAAACAAGGACGTTCCACAATTGAACGGCAAACAAACCGAGGTCGTTAAAACCGAAAACGTGCCGCGCCCGGACTTCAACAAACTTCAACCGGCGCCGCCCGCGCCGCCGCAGCAAAAATTGCAGCCGGCAATGCAGCCGGGCGATTTGACGTTGGGCAAGCCGGAAAATTCACAAAAACAGCCGGAGCCGGAGCGTCCACGCACCATCAAACAGGCCATCGCGCAGCAATCGCACCAGTTGCCCGGCCAGCAGATGAAGCAGGACGGGGGGATGCATCGCCAGGCGCTGGTGTCGTCGCTCGACGTGAAGGCGACGCCGTTTGGGGAATATGATGCGGCGTTCATCGCGGCGGTGTCGCAGCGTTGGTATGATTTGCTGGACAGCCGGCAGTTCGCCATGGACCGCAGCGGCAAGGTGACGCTGCGATTTCACTTGAATTACGACGGGAGCATCGCCGATATGAAGGTTCTGGAAAACACCGTGGGTGACGTGCTCGGTTACGTTTGCCAGAAGGCGGTGACGGATCCGGCGCCGTTCTCGCCGTGGCCGGGCGAAATGCGGCGGTTGATAGGCGAGAATTATCGGGAAATCACGTTCACGTTTTATTATTATTGACCACGACTGGCGGCGAATGACGGGAAATTTTATGGAAATACTGGTTTATCTCATGCTGGGACTGACTTCGGTCATCGGGTCGGCGTTCATCGTGGAGCGCGCACTGGCGTTGCGGTGGGGCAAGGTTGTGCCGCCGAAAATTACCGATGCGCTCGCGGCCTGCAAATCACGCGACGATGTGAAAGCGCTCCGCCGGGCGTGCGAACAAAAACCGTCGCCGCTCGGACGCCTGTTGCTGCTCGCCGCCGACCATCTCGACTGGCCGAAGGCGGATAATGTGGACGCGCTGCAAACCGCCGCGCGCCATGAAGTCGTCCGGCTCGAACGCGGCCTGGTGGTGCTCGAAATCATCGTCGGCATCGCACCGTTGCTCGGGCTGGTCGGCACCATCGCGGGCATGATGACCGTGTTCGGCGACCTCGGCCAGACGGGCCTGAACGACGCGGCCAAACTGGCCCAGGGCATCGCGCTGATTTTGCGGGCAACGTTGATTGGTTTGCTCATCGCCATCCCCTCGCTCATCACGTGGAGTTATTTCAGCAAAAAAGTCGAGGTGCTCGCCGTTGAAATGGAGGCGCTTTGCGACGACTTCATCCGGCGGCAATACACGGAAAAGAAATGAAGCAACATCGAACATTCAACATCGAACATCGAACTCCGAACCAACCCGCCCAGGGCGGACAGTTCGATGTTGAGCGTTCAATGTTCGATGTTCGATGTTTTGCTTTTTCTTGAATTATGCGTTTCCTCATCCATAAGCGCCGCAACACCCCCACCATCATCATCGTTGCGCTGGTGGACGTGCTCATCGTGCTGCTGATTTTTCTGATGGTGACGACCACGTTCAAGCAGCAGTCGGCTTTGAAGCTCAAGCTGCCCGAATCGTCGCAGGCCCAAAAATCCGGCGCGAATGAAAACCCGCCGCTGGTCGTGAGCATCGACACCAACGGGATTTATTATTTGGACAAGCTGCCGAAGACGTATGAACAACTGAAGAGCGAATTGATTTCGCAGGCGGCGAAAAATCCGAAGCTCGTTCTCGCCATCAACGCCGACGAAAAGGCGCCGTGGGGCAAGGTCGTGAAAATCCGCGACGCCGCCGCCGAGGCAAAAATCACATCCCTCGTCGCCTACACCAAGGAAGCAGCCAAGCCATAAAAACGTAGGACAGGCGTCGCGCCTGTCTCTGACTTGCACGATATGGTGACAGGCGAGATGCCTGCCCTACTTTACTTCAGCAACTCTTCCGCAATCTGCACGGCGTTGAGCGCCGCGCCTTTGAGCAACTGGTCGCCGCTCACCCAGAAGCACAACCCGTTGTCCAGCGCGCAGTCCAGACGGATGCGGCCAACTTCGCAGTTGTATTTCTCGGACGTGAACAGCGGCATCGGATATTTCTGGTTTGCCGGGTCGTCCACGACGTCAAGTCCGGGCGCTTTCTTGAGCACGGCGCGCGCGGCGTCCACGCTCACCGGCTTTTCAAATTCCGCGCTCACGGCGATGGAATGCGAACGATAGACCGGCACGCGCACGCACGTCACGCTGGCGCGGAACGCCGGGTGATGCATGATTTTGCGGCCTTCGTTTTCCATCTTCATTTCTTCCTTCGTGTAGCCGGTTGGCAGGAATGAATCCACCTGCGGCAGCACGTTGAAGGCGATCTGATGCGGATAAACCTCCTTGGTCACCGGTTTCCCGGCGACGATTTCGCCCACCTGCCGCTTCAATTCTTCAATGGCCTTCGCGCCGGTACCGGACACCGCCTGGTAGCTGGACGCAAAAATCCGTTTCACGCCAAACGCCTGATGCAGCGGATACAGCGCCATGAGCGTGATGGCCGTGGTGCAATTCGGATTGGCGATGATGCCTTTGTGTTTTTTCACATCGGCGGCGTTGATTTCAGGAACGACCAGCGGCACGGCGTCGTCCATGCGGAACGCGCTGGAATTATCCACGACCACGCAGCCGGCTTTGGCTGCGATGGGCGCGAATTCCTTGGAAATGCTCCCGCCGGCGCTGAACAGGGCGATATCAATGCCGTTGAAGGAATCCTTGGTGAGTTCCTTGACGGCGATGTCCTGGCCGCGAAACTTGAGTTTCTTGCCGGCGGAACGCGCCGAAGCGAGCAACGTGAGTTTGCCCACCGGAAAAGCCCGCTTTTCCAGCGTTTTAATCATTTCGATGCCGACGGCGCCGGTCGCGCCGACCACGGCTATATGTGGATTCCGGTTCATAAAAGGGCGAATTATAACAAAAACCCGGCTCGCGTCAATCATGTCGCTGCCGGCACAACATATTTTCTTTTGCTTTCCAGTTGACCGGACTTGGCGCTTATGACGAAATACTAGTCTAAGTTTTTTCAGATGTCGAAAATTTCAGTCAGAAACGGAACGGGCACGACGAAATACGACGCGCACCACAAGGTGCTGTCGCAAACTTACGGCGCGTTCGCTGATTTGCGCCGGGAACTCTCGGACTCGAAGGCAACCGTCAACGGGCGCGAGGACATTCTGAAAAGTTTTGCGACGTGCCCCGATTCGCAGCGTTCGTGGCTGTTGCTCGAGGATTATTTTGAAACCCTGTCGCTCTCGCGCCGCGATTTCCCCGACACGCACTGGTGGCCGCGTTTGCTGAACGCCCAGGGCAAGGCGCGCCTGGAGGAGCTCGCGTTTTTGTTTCTTCGCGCCAAACGTTCCGTGCCGCCCGAATTGCAGGTGCATGCCAGCCCCGATCGTTTTGCCCGGGCCGAGGAGGCCGAGAAGGAGCAAAACCTCGTCAAGGAACTCGAAAACTGGCTCTCGCCGCCCGCCCTGCCGCTGCTCGACACACCGCGCGCCACGTTGCGCGTCGTTTGCCGCGTGCAACCGGACGACGAAGAGCCGTCGCGTTACCGCCTGGCCGTGCAATTTCTTTTGTTGCGTCCGCGCACCGGCGAAAAGGCGCGCACGCTGCGGGAGCTGATTGACCTTGTCGTTCGCGCCACGCACGAGCAGGAATTGTTTTCACCCGCTGATTGGGAGTTCATCCAGTGGCTGGCCGACACGAATCGCAATTCCGCATTGCGGGACGCGGACACGCTGGTTTTGTCCGACGCCGAACTGCTCCAATGGCTCGCGCGCTGGGGGCACTCGCCCCGCCTGGAATGCGACAGCCAGCCGCTCCATTTTCACGGCCAGATTGCCGCGCTCACGCCGCACCTCGACAACGGCGACAAGGAACTGTCATTCACTCATCGCCTTGAACTGCCCGGTGGCAAAAATCATTCCATGGCCGATGCGAAATTTTTCAACCGCCAGCCGCTGCTGGCGCTGGTCAACGGCACGTTTTATCTGTTGCGCAACGCGCCGCCGCCGCCGGTGCTGAAATATCTCGCGCACCAACCGTCCGTGCCGGTGCGCAAACTGAGCCATCGCCTGCTGCTGCACCTGCGCAAGACGCAGTCAAATCATGGCGTGGATTGGGAGCAGCTTTGCGTCGCACATCCGGCCAGACCGCAGTTCGTTTTCGAGCTGCTCGACGACACGGTGCGGTTGCGGTTGCTGGCCAGAAGTCTTCGCGACCAGGGCGTCTGGTTTTGGAACGGCCACGAATGGGCCGCAAACGAAGCGAAGAAGCGTCCGGGCAACAAGCCGGAAATCCTCGACGACCCGCGCCTCGAACCCGCAATCCAATGGCTGCGCAAATTGGATTGGTTCACGCCCGAACCCGGTTTGTGGATTGGCGACGCGAACGAAAATTTTCTCGGCACGCTCGCGGCCGTGTGGGCGGAACGTCCCGGCGAAGCGGAATTTCTCGGCAATCCGGCGTTTCACCGCCTGTTCCTGCAACCGCGCCAGCTCAAGCCGCGGCTCATCGTCAAGGGCAGCGGCATTGACTGGCTGGCCGTGTCCGCCGAATGGGAGGCCGAAGGACTCAAACTCAGCAAGGCGGATCTCGAACGGCTTGCCGCCGCCACCAGCCGTTTCGTCAAGCTGCCAAATTCCGGCTGGGTGGAACTCGATGTCAACGCCGTGCAGGGCGCGCACGAGGCGATGGCCGAGATGGGCGTGGACGGCCTCATTGCCGTGCCGCAAAAAGTCGGCATGGAACACGTGGCGCATCTGGACGAAAGCGAGCTGACGCGCTTCGTTGATTCGCCGGAAGCCAAGGCGTTGCGGGCGCGGGTGCGGGATTTCAAGGGCGTTCCCTCGGTGAAACTGCCCGCCGGATTGCGGGCCGAGTTGCGTCCCTATCAAAAGGACGGTTTCGATTTTCTCTGCCACCTCACCCAAATCAAACTCGGTGGCATTCTGGCCGACGACATGGGACTGGGCAAAACGTTGCAGGCGCTCGCGTGGCTGGCGTGGCTCAAGGAGCGCAATACGAAAAATCCCAAGCCATCGCTCGTCATCTGCCCCGCGTCCGTGCTGCACAACTGGCGGCGCGAGGCGGAGCGGTTCACGCCGGGCCTGAAGGTGCTCGTGCTCGAAAGCGGCGCGGCGCGGCACAATTTGCGGAAGCAAATTCCGGAACACGATTTGATTGTGACAAATTACGCGCTGCTGCGGCGCGATTTGGAGGAGTTGCAAAAATTCGCGTTCCGCGCGGCCATTTTGGACGAGGCGCAGTTCATCAAAAATCCGGGCGCGCAGGTCACGCAATCGGTCAAGCAACTCAAGTCCGAATACCGCCTGGCGCTCACCGGCACGCCGCTCGAAAACCGGCTGCTGGATTTGTGGAGCATCGTGGATTTCATCCAGCCCGGCTACCTCGGCAATCAGGAGCAATTCGTCGAAACTTACGAACCGCGCACCAGCGTCGGCGACGAAACCGCTCCGGCGGAACAGCCGGCGCGCGGCGAAAAAACCGAATCCGTCCAGCGCATCGCACGCAAACGGCTTTCAGCCCGGCTGCGTCCACTGCTGCTGCGCCGCCTGAAAAAGCACGTGGCGAAGGATTTGCCCGACCGCATCGAACAGCGCCGCGATTGTCCGCTCGGCGACGAACAGCGGAAGCTATATCTGGCCGAACTGCGCCGCAGCCGCGACCAGATCATGAATGCCGTCAAGGAGCAGGGTCTCAACAAGAGCAAGATGCATGTGCTGGCCGCGCTCACGCGGTTGCGCCAGGTCTGCTGCCATCCGCGGCTCGTCGGCAGCGACACCGCGTCGGGCAAGACCGAGACGTTGTTTGAACTGCTCGATCCGCTGGTGGCCGAGGGACAAAAAGTCCTGGTCTTCAGCCAGTTCGTGCAGATGTTGAACCTGCTCGAAAAGGAATGTCACGACCGGCAGATCCACACGCACACCCTCACCGGCCAGACGAAGGACCGGCAGCAGGTGGTCAGCGCGTTCCAGGCCGACACGACCCCCGGCGTGTTTTTGCTGAGCCTGCGCGCGGCGGGCACCGGTTTGAATCTCACCAACGCCAGTTACGTGGTGCTTTACGATCCGTGGTGGAACCCGGCGGTGGAGGCGCAGGCCATAGACCGCTCGCATCGTATCGGCCAGACGCAAACGGTGAACGCCTACCGCCTCATCGCGCCCGGAACGGTCGAGGAAAAAATCTGGGAACTGCAGCAGAGCAAGGCACAAACGATTGCCGACGTGCTGGGCGAGGAAGGCTTTGCCCGCAGCCTCACGACCACGGATTTGGAATATCTGTTCGCGGAGGATTGAAGCCGGCAGTGGTCGCAACGGATATGCCCCGATTGGGGTTGTAGTGTCGGCGCTGTGCGCCGATTCATTCGAGCCACCCGCCTGCGCCAGGCTCCGGCGCGGCAAGCAGGCTCGACGTTGCAGTACCGGCTCGCGATCTGACCGATCCAAAAATCATTGAAATGGTGATCCGGTAAATACCTGGTCCACCTTCCATTCATCGCCGATTTTTCTCACGGTGATTTGGTGTTCCCCTTTTCCTCCCAGAGGTGGTCTTTCTCCCAAAGCCAGAACCCGAAACTCAATCCGGTCCGCCGCGACCGGTAATTGACTCAGGATGCGGATTCCGGTGGTGCTCTTGAGACGCGCCGGCAATTCGTCAGCCAGGAACTCACTCAGGGTTTTGCCTTTCGCTTGCGCCTGTTTTCCGAAGTTTTGTTGGAAATTCTGCTGAAGTTCGGGCGTGCAGCCGGCCAGGATTTGCTCACCATCCGCCTGTCTGATCGCATGCAGAAACGTCAGCACGGCGGATTTCGGGTCATCATATCCCGAAAATACCCATGCCGCTCTGGGAACATCATTTCGCGCCGCCACGTGGTGCTGATATTGAATCACCGCGGTGGTTGTGCCGGCGGCGAGTATGACCGCAGTGACGGCCACGATTGCCGTTTTTGCCTTGGTCCATGCCATAATTTTCAATGCTCCTTGGATGAGGGGTTAAGGTTGAACCGCTGACAGCGGTTCCTTTGGCCGAAACCGCCATGATGGACGCCGCCAGATGGGCCGGCGCGCCATGGACGGAATTGACCGAGAGCGCGCCGATCAACGCGCCGGCTGAAACCGTCACACCGCGTTTGAGAAAGTGGGCGCGCAACTTCTCCACTGCGCGGTTCAGGCGCTTTTGCGCGGCGGATTCGTGGACGTTCAACGCGGCGGCGATTTCCCGGGCGCTTTTGTTTTGAAAAAACCGGAGCACCACGGCGTTGCGGTCCGCCCGGCCCAACTGGCCGATGGCCTCGTCCAGCAGGGGCGCGAGTTGTTCCCAGGCGGCGTCGGCGGACGATTCTTGAAGTTGTGATTCCACGTAAGCCTCCTGTTCGCGGTGTTGTCGGCGCATTTCGCCCCGCAGAAAACTGGCCGAAGCAAAACGCGCGGTTTCATGGAGCCATCCGGCGAGGACCGTATCCGAACGAAGGCGGGCGGCTTTTCGGGCCAGGATGAGAAATACAGCCTGCGTTATCTCCTCGGCGTGGGCGGGGTTGCCGACCTGCCGGAGCGCGACCGAGTAAACCAGGCTGACGTGCCGGCGGACCAGCGTCTCAAAGGCCGGCTCGGAATTCCGGATGGCATATTCCCGCACCAACTCCATGTCATTCGCATCGGACATCTACCTATTTATTACCGCCCAAGGCGAATTCGGACATTCTTTTCGGAGTCAGTCTGAGATGTGTTCCACCACCAGCATTTCGACCGGCTCGCTGGAGCACAATGATTAGCAGCTCGTTCAAGAAATTGTTCTCTCGTAGCAGCCGAGGTAACGAGGCTCAAACTGAAATATGAAGCCTCCTAAACGCCGGTTGCTATGTTTTTGAAACGGAGTTGGCTACATCCCGCCGTCGAAATACCAGCGGTGTTCGGGATTGTCGCAGCGGATGGACAATTGCCATTTCCGGATGGTGCCGTCTTTCAGTCGCATTTCGTAAGGCACAAACACGCTCGAAGCTTCAAAGTCGCCTTTGGTTGACTTGAATTGGTTGCGAAGATTGGGCTGCAAGGCCAAGAGCGCGGCGATGCTGATCCTGGCTTTGAACGGCTTTCCCATGGTTACGATCTGTAGGCCGCCGTAACACTGTTTGAAAGAGTCCGGGAAGGAAGCAATGGCATTCTTGTTGCGCGGATCAGTTTGCCAATACTTGTTAGCCACCGCCCAATCCCCCTGCAAGCACGCATCAAAAAATGTCTTGGCCACTTCCGCTGGCGTCGTGCCAGTCTGCTTTTGATAATTCGCGTTGTCGTCGTCCGATAATTCCGTTTTCGAAGAAAAGAGCGAAGCTTCCGTCCGTTGCTGATGGACAATATAAACTGTGATGGGTGTTCCCGCGGCCAAAATTACTGCCGCACCGGCCACGATTGCCGTTTTAGCTTTGGCCCAGGCCATAATTTTCAATGCTCCTTTGATGAGGGTCAGGGTTGAAGTCGAAGCCGTCAGGCCTTTGGCCAGTGCCACAGCGGTCACGGATTTTGCCAGCGTCACGGGCACCGCCTGGACGGAATGGGTGGAAATCGCCCCGGCAAGGATGGTCGTGGTCGAACTCACGCCGCGTTTCGTGAAGAATTTCCGCAGCTTTTCCAAGGCCCGGCCTACGCGCTTTTGCGCCGTGTTTTCCGCCAGTCCCAGGAACTTCGCCACCTCGGCCATGCTCTTATTTTGGAAATACCGCAACACCAGCGCGTCGCGCTCGCTCGCGCCCAGACGGGCCATCGCCTCGTCCAATTGCGGGGATAATTCACGCCAGAGGGCGTCGTTCGCGGGTTCTTCGATCTGGGATTGCATGAACGCCTCCTGTTCGCGGCGGACGCGGCTCGTTTCCGCCCGTTGAAGATTGGCCGCCGTCAGCCGCGCCGTGTGGTAAAGCCAGCCGGGCAAAACGATCCTGCGCCCGAGCGTCCCGGCCTTGCGCGCCAGAATGACAAACACGGCCTGCGTGATGTCCTGCGCGTGCTGCGCATTGGCCGTGTGCCGCATCGCCACGGAGTGGACGAGGGCAATGTGCCGCTGCACCAGCGCGGCAAAGGCTTCCTCGGAACCGTTCCGGGCGAATTGTTCCAGCAACCGGGCATCAGGCACATCGGTCATTCACCAATTATATGTGCGCCGGCAGCGGAATCTGACAGGGAATTTTCAGTTTTTCGCCCGCTCGATCACGAGCATTTCGATGGGCATGTTGGAAGGAACCAATTCAAGGCCGAGCTGGTCCAGCAGGGCCTGTTTTAAGGCGTCGTGGTCGGGATCTTGTTGTTTCCCCAGTTCTTCCCATTTCAGGTCAATATGAAAATGTTGAGTGAGACCCGTTTGATCAATGACTGGTGTCCCAAAGCAACCTTCTAAAAAGCTTGTGATGGTAAAGCCAGAATACCCACCACTAGAAGCTCCACCACTGTCACTGGAAAGAGGCTCATTGTCACAATAGTAATAGTCGCTACGTTCATGATCCGTATGTCCGTTAGTGGGGGGCTTAAGCCCGAGCGCATTTGATCTTCGAACTTTAAGCACCAAAATGTCCATGTCCTTCATTTCGCGGTGTCCAACGAAGCCCAATTTCCTTTTCAGCTCCGCTTGCAGAGCGATTCCGGAACCTTGCCGCAGAGTCGAAATGAAATCATATCGCTCCTTTGGTTGAGGATCGGCAAAAAGAATCCGTCCCGGTCGCCAGTCATAGGCAATCTGGACGATTGGAAACACTGACTGTCCGACCCCTATCCAATTGTCACCACGCCTGCCACCATTCAAGGTGGCTACCGAGGCCGGGAATTTCGTGGGTAGAATTTCGACCAGCGACGGCGCATGATCCGGATCGGGAAATGCAACCCGCCATGATGCCTCTGTCCTATACGCGGCTATTTCTTTGACAGTGATGGTGGTGGTTCCGGCGGCGAGTAATACAACCACGGTGCTGACGATTGCCGTTTTTGCTTTGGTCCAAGCCATAATTTTCAATGCTCCTTTGATGAGGGTTAAGGTTGAAGTCGCCGCGGAATGAGCGGCGGCCAGGCCGGCAGTCGTGGCGGATGCCGCCAATCCGGCCGGTGCCGCGTGCGATGAAAGCGTGAAGAGCGGCGAGCCGGCCAGGAGCGCCGGCGTCGCGAAACCACGGCGGCGGAAGAAATGGGTCAGTTGGCCGAGACAGCGGTTGACGCGCTTGCGCGCCGTGTCCTCGCCGATGCCGAGGGCCGAACCGACTTCATGGAAAGTCTGGCCTTCCATGAAGTGCAGGATCACCGCCAGCCGGTCCGGTTCACGAAGTTCCAGGAGCGCCTCATCGAGCAACGGCACAAGCGACGCCCACACGGAATCGCCTTCCGCCCGGGCCAGGTCCAGATTGACGGCGACCTGTTCGCGCTTGCGCCGGCGCAATTCGGAGCGCAGCCATTCGCGGGATTTGTTCAACGCCGTCTGGTGGAGCCAGCCGGCGATGGTCGGGTGCGATCCCAATTTGCCGGCGGCCAGCGCCAGCGCCACGAATACGTTTTGCGTGATTTCCTCGGCGGCGCCGGCATCGCCCACCTGCCGCAAGGCCGTGGCAAAAACCAGGTTGACGTGCTGCCGCACCAGCGCGGCAAAGGCCTCCTCGCTGCGGCGGGCGTTGAATTCGGCAATCAGTGATTGGTCCGGTTCCGACATGGTTTCAACCGGTATATTGCCGCCGCGCCGGGAAACCGGAAACAAATCTTTCTATTTTGACCTTCCCATCGCCAGCATCTCGATGAGTCTGCGGCTGGGCAGAAATTCGTGCTGCCAACCCTCAAGGTGTTTGTGGCTTGACGACTGAAAACACTATGTCTCCGCCTTTTGCGGTCATCTGCTTGCCATCGTTGTCTTTCAAGTCGGGACCGATGCTGTAAAGCACATAGCCGGCGTCCTGTTTCCGGTAACGCAGCGGCTGGCCGTCAAATGGATCCACGGGCACGGCGGGCAAAAAGTCCGGCGCCAGCTCGGCCAAAGCGCCGGGATACCGATTGCCATGTGCCGCGCGAAATTGTTCGAGCGCCACAGCGGTCAGAGCCAGCCGAACATTAGCGAGGCATCTTGCTTCCCGGAAGACGGAATTATCAAAGCCGTCCCAATACATTGGGTTGAGCAGAAGTCCCCGGTTCTTAGCTTCGGTCACGCGCTGGTGAATGACGTCAGAAACAGCCTTCAAACGATCTGGAAAGGCCTCCTGACGGGCGGCCAGGAGTTGCTGGAACGTCGTTTCCAAAAAGTCTTGTTCTGCTTTCAAGCTGCCGGTTTGATTCACATACTTGATCAGTTGCTGGTCCTGTTCGCTGCTCGAGCCAAAATTGCCGGGCGCGCTCAAAAGCCCGATGAGTTGTTCGCGGTTATTCAATAGCGCCATGTGGTTGACTTTTTCGCCGACCAAAGCGCGGGTGAAGCCTTCACCGGGCGCGTCGAAATCCTCCATGCTTTTGAAAGCCTTTGAAAGTTCGGACAACGATTCGGACGGCAAGGCGGTACGATTGATGATTTGGTTCAATCCGTCCGCAACCAGAGAGACGCCCGCAGCACGCACCAGTTGTGAAATCAACACCGGCTCATTTTGCAGCGAACGTGCCAGCGCCAGCGTCATCAGCACGTCATCGGCGGCTTTCTGGCCATCATGATTTTCCGCGTCCCAAATGGCCGCCATTTGGCAAAGCTGCCCTCCGCTTTTGACTCCGGCAAGATGTGGCAACAACGTGTCCGCCCCTTTGGTCAAATCTATCGGATAACGACTCTGCTCGTATTTTGCGCCTTCCGCAAAGCATTGCAGTGCGTCGCGGTTGCGCTGCAAAAAAGCCGCCAGAGCCGACTTCACCGCCGGTGAGAGTGGAGTTGAAGGAGTCGGCGGGGGCAATTTGCCTAGAATTGGCAAATTGGCAATTTGATCGGCTCCCTTGGTTTGTGCCACGTTAATGCCCTGCAAATCATACGTGGCGACATTTTGTCCCGCCGGCGGTTCCACATACCACGCGTTTAATTCTTCCGGTGTTTGCGGATAGGTGTCCGCTGCTGGACGAACCGGTCTCGGCGCGTGATGAACTTTGTTGATTACCACAAGACTTGTGCCGGTGGCCAGAATGACTGCCACGCCGGCAACGACGGCGGTTTTTGCTTTTGTCCATGCCATAATTTTCAATGCTCCTTTGATGAGGGTTAAGGTTGAAGTCGAAGCCGTCGCGCCTTTGGCCAGCGCCACGGCCGTCACAGCCTTTGCCAGCGCCACTGGCGCGGCTTGAACGGAGTTTGCGGAAATCGCCCCGGCGATGATGGCCGTGGTTGAACTCACGCCGCGTCGGGCAAAATAACGGTGCAGCTTCTCCAGCGCGCGATGCACCCGGCTTTGGGCCGCCGCTTCAGTGACCTGCATTGCCGCGGCAACTTCGCGCAGGCTTTTCTCCTTGAAAAATCGCAGCACCACGGCTTCACGCTCTTTCTTTCCAAGCCGCGCCATCGCCTCGTCCAGCAGCGGTGAGAGTTGATGCCAGACGGGATCGCCGGTGGATTCCCGGAATGTGGATTGCATATAGGCCTCCTGTTCGCGCCATTGCCGCCGCCGTTCCCCGCGGAGAAAACTCAAGGCCGTCCACCGCGTTGTTTCATAGAGCCAGGCATCGAGGATGGTGTCCGGGCGCAGGCCGGCGGCTTTGCGCGCGAGGATGACAAAGACCGCCTGTGTGATTTCCTCAGCGTGGGCGGCAATCCCGGCATGGCGGAGCGCCGCCGAATACACCAGGTTGACATGCCGCCGGACCAGTTCGGCAAAGGCTTCCTCCGAGCCTTGCCGCTGGTAATCCCGCAACAGGTCCATGTCGCTCACATCGGGCATCTGACTATTTATTGCCGATGGGAGGCGAAATCAGGCATTTATTTTCTATTTTTTGCCGCTGCGCGGGATGCGGAGCGCGGCGTTCACGCCGCTTCAACGCGCAAAACGAAAACCGGCTCGTTATTTACAGCACCTTGTTGTTGTGGACGGTGAAGCGGTCTGAAGCCCGCGCTCCGTTACGCATTTCTACGAGTCTCAATAGAACACCGTCTTCTACTTTGCCTTTTCGACCACCAGCATTTCGATCTCTTCGCGGCCGGGTACCAGTTCAAGGCCGAGCTGGTCGAGGACTACCTGCTTCAAACCGTCAGGATTACTGAAATAGTAATGTCCGGTGCCATCCCATTTCATTTCGTCATCCCATGTGAGATCAACGTCGAAACGACCGGCAAGCCCGGTTCGGTTAACGACTGGAACCTGCAAATAATATTGAAGATCGTAGATCAGGTAATCAATGAGACCATCGGTGCGGCTCAAATGGCCAATGCCTTCATTGGACGTGGAGCTTCCGGCTTTCGAGGACGTTGGTTTCAAACCGGGCGCATTTTGCCATTTTACCTTCAGCAACAGAACATCGGTTTCACGCGTCTCGCGCCGGCCCGTGATTCCGAACTTCTGTTTTATCATTTTCTGCAAGGCCTCTCTTGGACGCTGGGGAACACTGGTGATAAAATCAAAATCGCCCGGCGGCAGTGGCGTCAAAGCAAGAACGCGACACGGGATGGTGTTATAAGCTTTGGCCAAAAGCATTTCAAACGGCTGATAAACCCCAATACTTTTCCCCTGCATCTCGTCAAAATCCGCCGCTTCACGGGTGAATCTGGTTGGGCGAATAGAAACAGCCGGTTGCGCACTTTTCAGTTCCGCATAAAAGTCAGTTCCGGTGATGTTGTCCCAGATGGATTCCTCGCGATGATGTGAAACCATTTTGACGGTCACCGTGGCCGTGCCAGCTCCTGCAAGAGCCACGGCAGCGATCACAATTGCAGTTTTCATTTTTGTCCATGC
>Ga0265323_10000053_pt1 | contig 62400 bp, 51 predicted proteins | sample 41225metaG_FD_193580 | JGI IMG/M metagenome (GOLD analysis project Ga0265323, IMG submission 193580) | Rhizosphere microbial communities from Carex aquatilis grown in University of Washington, Seatle, WA, United States - 4-12-25 metaG | ecosystem: Host-associated > Plants > Roots > Rhizosphere...
CTTGTGCCCGGGGATTCCGCTCCTTCTCCAACTACCGCATCGCTATCTTGTTTCACTGCGGAAAGCTCGAACTTCACCCACTATAAACGGTGAAGAACCTGAAAACAAAACGGTCATTTCTGGAAGATGGTTAAGTAGAGATGGCGGCTAGAAGATGTGTTGCTGTCGAACATTAGAGCTGAGAATCCGGACGCGCCGCTCAGGAAGCAGCCAGACGGGGTCAGGTCGCGGATTTTGATATCAGGCGATTCCATGTTGGATCCTGGGATTGTCGCTCTAGGCTATAGCGTGTCAGGTTGCGACTCAGCGCAGCTGGCGTACCCAAATGCACGTTGTCGGTCAACCAGCGATTGGATGCTTGTGTGCGGGTCTTCATCCACAGGCGGCGAGCGCCAGTTTCCACTCTGCTGAGTTGCGGCTGTTGACGGTATCGGCTGTCGTCCGTCGCAGGGCCTTGAGCGCCTAGTCCAAGGCGTTGCGGTAGACTCCGAAATCAAAATCCGCAACCTGACCCTTTTGGGCTGCCCTTGGCTGGTCGGCGGTGAACGGGATTCGAATACCGGTGCGCAGACGGCGAGGACATGGCCAGCGGATTGACCATCAGGCGGCTCACCGTCAGAGGAGTTCGAGTTGAGATTCATTGAATAAGAACATCGCCAACGAACCGCTGGTGAATTCCGGTGTCACGATCAAGGACATCGCCAGGCGCGCCGATGTGCATTTCTCGACAGTGTCTCTTGCCTTGCGGAACAGCTGCCGCATCCCGATCACCACACGAGCCCGTATTCAGCGTATTGCCGGCGACCTCGGCTACCAACGCGATCCGGTGTTGCTGGCCCTCACCACGCGTCGGGCGGGCCGCCGTTCGAATCCGGTCGGACCGCGTCTGGTCTTTCTCACGAACCGGCGCACGCCGAATGATTTCTTTGATACGGCCCACATGAGGAGCTTCCTGGCCGGGGCGCGGGAACAGGCTGGGGCGATGGGTTACGTGTGCGATCTCATGCTCGTTGGCGATGAAGCGATCAGCGAGGTGGAAGTCGAGCGTCGGCTCAATGCGGCCGACGTGCGCGGGATCATCCTGGGGGCGTTCATGCCCAAGATGCGACAGCTGCGGCTCGATTGGGAGCGGTACACGGTGGTCAAAATTGATTCCGCCTTCATGGCGCCCGCAGTGGCGCTTGTAACCAATGACCAGATGCAGGCCGTGCGGGTCGCCTATCAGCGGTTTTACCAGCTCGGCTACCGACGCATCGGCTTGGCGATCGGCCGTAGCGACGAGAAGAATACGAACGAATTGTACTCTGCCGGAGTGCTCCTCGAACAAGAATTGCTCGGGCTGGGGTCCGTCCCCGCACTACATTTTGGTTCAACGGAGGACGTTCCGCGGATGGCAACACGGATTGCACGCTGGGCGCGGCGTCACCGGCTTGACGTTGTCGCCAGCAATTGGACGTCCGTGAAAGAACTCCTTGAAGCGGGTGGATTGCGTATCCCGCAGGATATTGCATGCGCCTGTCTCAGCCTTAACAAACCGGACCCGACTCTGGCCGGCGTGGTTCAGAATCACCATTGGGTGGGCCGGCAGGCCGCCGCAGTTCTCGGCCTTTTGCTTCAGCGAGGCCAGCGCGGCCCGTCGGCGGAGCTCACCGCCACCTATATCGAGGGTCACTGGCACGATGGCGTGACCGCGCCGCGACGGCAGGGGAGGATCTCATGACCGAACTCCCGGCTGGTCGACGCCGCGCTACTTTGTCGGACATCGCCCGGGCTGCCGGCGTACACCCGAGCACCGTTTCACTGGCATTGCGCAACCAGCCCGGTATTGCGGCCCCCACGCGCGAGATGATCAGCCGCCTGGCCGCCAAAATGGACTACCGGCCGGATCCCTTGCTCGCTGCCTTCATTGCCCGGCGAGTGCGGCGCACGTCCGCCGGGCGCCGACATGCCATCGCATTCATTTCCGACCAGATCGATCGGAAGACACTGGCCGGTTCGGATCGGCATCGCGAAATCCTGGCCGGTGTGGAAGAACAGGCCGGCAAACTCGGCCTTTGCGTGGACGTGCTCTTCGACGGCCCCGGTCGTCTTTCTCCCGCGAGGCTCAGGCAGGTGTTGCTGGCGCGGGGCATTTTCGGAGTTATCATCGGTGCGTTGGGCGAGAACACGCGAAAGCTGCCGCTCAATTGCGATGGCCTTTGCGCGGTGGCTGTGGAATCGATGCATCTGGAGCCGCGACTCGACGCGGCTGCCACGAACTACCGTGAAGCCGCCCGTATTGCGGTGCGGAGACTGCGCGAGTCGGGCCACCGCAACATTCTCTTCGCCCTCGATTCGGGTTTGCCCCAGATTGCTCGGCAGCAGCTGCGCGCGGGCTACCTCGTCGAACATTCCAATCGTGGGCGGACCCCAGCGGCTCCTTTTTGGATTGTCGATTCCGGCCGGCCCGTGGTCATCCCATCTTGGGTGCGACAGAACCGCCCCGACGCATTGGTTTGCTGCGGGTGGACGCCGTCGCCTGGGAGACTGCCGGGAGCCGTGTCCGTCATCGATGCGCCATCAGCGACTCCGGGGCTGCCGGGTGTTCCGGCGGTACACCGGGCGCTCGGTCGGCGAGCCGTTGAAATGCTGGCGATCCGTCTTAAAGCCAACCTGACCGGCCTGCCTGCGTACGTGTCCACAACCTTTCTGCCCGTGAGCTGGCGCGACCGTTCAAACGCATGAAATCGGCGGCGGTTGATGGCGCCGACCGTCTTCACTTCACTCGGGCAGCCAGTCAATCCCTGCCTGCTTCCCCAATGAATACTCTCGTTTCTTCTTCGCTTCAGGGTTTGCCGCGGTGGACTCTATCCGCTTGCTTCGCGTGTTTGTTGCTCCCGGCACCCATTTCCGCCGCCCAGTCCGGCTCGGTGGCGAACGATCTTGGCTCATTGCGCTTTACCTGGACCCTCGATGGCGGCCGTCTGAGCTACAACGTCGTTGACGTCAAAGCAGTCGGGAATGCTGTCGAAGTTATTGAGGCGTCGCCCCTCGGGCTGACACGCGCGGACGCAGATTTCACGAGCGGATTGGAGTTTGTTACTGCGGGTGAGCCGCACCAGATCGATGAGACGTATACGATGCTGACCGGCAAACGCCGCGTGATCCATCACCAGGCTTCCGAGCAGGCCTTCACCTTTCGCAATGCAGCGGGCCAGCACCTGGTGCTCACGGTGCACGTCATGGCTGACTCCGTCGCATTTCGCTACGAATTTCCTTCTGGCGCAAATGCCCCCTTGCTCGTCACAGGCGAATCGACAGGCTTTAAACTACCGGCGCTCGGCCAGGCGTGGATGATGCCCTACGACAAGGTTGCCGAGTGGTCGCCCTCGTACGAAGCAGAATGGCAGAACAAGATTGCCATCGGCACGCTCGCCCCACCGGACAAGGCAGGCTGGGCTTTCCCAGCTCTGTTCCATGCCCGCGACCACTGGATTCTCGTGACGGAAGCCGGCATGGATGGCACTTGCTATGCCGCCCACCTTCAGCCCGACGCGCCTTCCGGGCTTTATCGCATCCGGCTCCCTGAAGATGGGGAGACCTACGGCGTCGCAGCCCAGGCGGCGACGATCACGACACCCTGGCAATCGCCCTGGCGCCTGATCGTGATCGGCCCGACGCCCGGCACGATCATGGAAACCACAGCGGTCACCAATCTGAGTGCGCCCTGCGAATTCGCCGACACTTCCTGGATCAAGCCCGGTCGCGCCTCTTGGAGTTGGTGGAGCGACAAGAGCAGCCCCTCCGACTACAACCGCGTCGTGCCGTTCGTCGACCTCTCCGCGGACTTCGGCTGGGAATATGCGCTCGTCGACGGCGGCTGGGAGAACATGACCCGCGGTTCGGTGGGTGCCCTGGTCGACTATGCCAAGAGCAAGAATGTCGGCCTGATCCTGTGGTACAACTCGGGCGGAAAACACAACCGGGTCATCTTCGGCCTGCGCGATCGTATGGACGATCCCCAGGTGCGGCGCAACGAGATGGCCTGGCTCGCCCGCATTGGCGCAAAGGGCATCAAGGTCGACTTCATGCAAAGCGACAAGCAGTTCATGATGCAGCTTTACATCGACATCCTGCGCGACGCAGCGGCGCAGCACTTGTTCGTCGATTTCCACGGCGCAACCACCCCGCGCGGCTGGGCGCGCACCTTTCCGAATCTGTTGAGCCAGGAGGGGATCCGCGGAGCCGAGCAATACTGGGATCCAAACTTCGCCGCCAACGCCCACACCTTTCACACAATTTACACGTTCACCCGCAACGTGGTCGGATCGATGGATTACACGCCCGTCATTTTCGGCGACGCTCCAGAGCTCGAACGGCACCAGACGACCAACGGCCACGAACTGGCGTTGTCGGTCGCATTTGAAAGCGGTGTGCAACACTTCGTGGACAGCGTCTCGGCCTATCGAAGCCAGCCCGACTACGTGCAGGATTTCCTAAGGGCGGTGCCTGTATCCTGGGACGAAACCCGATATCTGGCCGGCGCTCCCGGCGAACTCAGCCTGCTCGCTCGCCGCCACGGCGACACCTGGTATGTCGCCTGTCTCAACGGCGAAGCAGTCGCGAAGAAAATCTCCGTTCCGCTCGGTTTCCTCGGCGCCGGCACCTTTGCCGCCGAGTTCATCACCGACGGCGAAACCCAGCACAAATTCGGCGAGAAGAAACTCACGGTAAATTCGACCGACCAGCCCGTCATCGATGTCGCGGCCAAGGGCGGATTCACCGCCCGGATTGTGCCCGTGCGATGAGGGGCGGGCTCCTTCTAGCCCATACCTGTTTAATATAATCGTCGCCACAGTGCGATTGTGCGTGGGCAGACCTGGGCATGCTCAAACCCGCGAACTAAATGCACGCGTCTTTTGGCAATTGTTCTTCAACAATATGAATACATTCTTGCAACGGCTCACGCTGCTCTGGGTAGCCATGTTTTCTCTTTCATTCGCGGTGGCTGCCGATGCCGCCGACCAAAGCCCGCCGTCGGGTAATCCGGATGTTGCGGAGCCTCGCGGCCGCGGCCCGGCTGGAAGCAAACGCGTCATTTTGCTTGGCCCGGATGATAAACCTGCTTTTGCCGATCCGCCTGCGGGCTTCGATGTCAAACGAGAGGGTTTCCTCCATGGCCGGTTGGAGACTGTCGACCATGAATCAAAAACCGTCGGCACCCGGCGCAAGCTACAGGTCTACACTCCACCGGGCTATTCCGTTCGCCGCAAATATTCGGTGCTTTACCTCCTGCACGGCATCGGCGGGGACGAAACCGAGTGGCAGCGCTTTGGCTTGCCCGATGTCATTCTGGACAGCTTCGCGTGGATTGGCGCGTTTTCGCCCGCACCGAATACGAAGGCGCCGGTGAAACTGGTGGCGGACCCGACCGCAGTCGCCACAAGGCTGAGACTGCTTTGGCTTTCCTCTGGCAACAAGGACAGCCTGATCGCCATCAGCCAGGGGGTACACGCGTATCTCAAGAAAGAAAACGTTCCCCACATTTGGCATGTGGATGGCAACGCCCATAACACACCGGAATGGAGAAACAATTTGTATTTGTTTGCCCAGAGGATCTTTCGCAAGTGAACAGACGGGCCGCTGAAGGTCCTCGTAGTATCTCGCCGAGACCGGCGCGAATTCGCGCGAGGTTCGTTGAATCGAAGCGTCCAACTGTAACCGATCGATGACATTTCCCATGAACAAAAGCCTCCAACGAATTCTGTGCGGCGTCTGTCTTGCCTCCGCCATTACGCCGTTTGGTGCCGCAGTCGACACCCAGGTCGACGTCACCGGTGCTGGAGGGGCGCACTTGCGCATTGAGGCGCTCGATCCCTCCCTGATCCGGCTCTGGCTGAAGCCTGCCGGGGAGTTCACTAGGGCCTCGTCACTGGCGACCGATGCTGCGCCCATTTCGCGAGTGCCGCTGGCCATTTCCGACTCAGGCGGTGCCGCCGTTGTCCGCACGGATGCGCTGGTGATATCCATTGATCGTTGCACGCTGGCCTTCGAGGTTAAAGAGACGGGGATGAGCCCGGTGCTTATTCCTCGGACGGTCATCACCGCAGGCTCCAACGGCGCCCCATGGACGCTCGTGCGACCATTAGCCAACGGGGAACGCCTGCTCGGTCTCGGGCAAGACAATCACCACAACGGTCGATTGGACCGGCGTGGCGTCATTCGCGAACTATGGGCCGGCCAGCAGATCAACTCGGGTAACGTGACGGCCGAATACCCGGTGCCGCTCCTCATCGGGCTGCTGGCGGATGGCCGCGCCTACGGCATGTTCTTTGACAACGCCCACCGGTTGCGCTTCGACCTCGGTTCAACGAAGGCGAATGAATTGCGCCTCGATGCCGAGGGCGGCGAGATCGATCTGTACGTGATCGCAGGGCCGAAGATCGCCGATGTGATCGAACGGTACACTCGGCTCACCGGCCGTCCCTCGCTCCCGCCGCTCTGGGCGCTCGGCTATTGGCAAAGCAAATGCACCTATTACGACTGGGCGATGCTGGGCGACGCTTGTCAGCAGCTCACATCCCGCGGCTTCCCGGTGGACGCGATGGTGATCGATTACGACTGGCCTGAAGTAGCCAACAACTTCCAGTGGGCCAAACGTTGGTTCGTGGACGGCAAGACGCCCGCTGACCGTATCGCCGACTACGCGAAGCATGGCGTAAAGATTGTCGTGTCCCAGTCCGGTCCGATGATCCGGCAGGAATCGCCGACTTTCGCCACCGGTTGGGCGGCCGGGATTTTTGCGACCGACGGAGCCGGTCACCCCGTCGAAGCGGGCTATTACGGCGGCAAGCTTCTCGATTTCACCAATCCAAAGATCAACGACTGGCTGTGGCCGCAGGTTCGGGCACGCCTGCGCGATGGAATTTCGGGTTGGTGGCTCGATCTCACCGAACCCGAAGGCGAACCGCCGCAAACGCACTATTTTGGAGGCCTGCCGGCCAATGTGCATAACGAGTATTCGCAGCGGGTCACGCGCAGTTTTGAAGGTGTCCAGCTCGCCGAGACCCCTGACCGGCGTCCAATGATTTTAACGCGCACCGGTTCGGCTGGATCTCAGAGCCACCATGCGGCGGTCTGGACTGGCGACATCTACAGCGACTACGCCACTCTTCGCGCCCATCCCCCCGAGATGCTCAACAGCGGTTTGTCCGGTCTCACCTGGTGGACTTGTGATACCGGCGGTTTTATGGAGGGCTATTACAGGAACGACCAGATGGGCGCACATGCTCGGCTTTACGAACGGTGGATGCAGTTCTCCGTATTCTCGCCCATCACCCGCGCGCACAAGGCGGGCGGCCGGCCGGAGCCCTACCAGTTTGGTCCCGCAGTGGAGCAAAGCTGCCTGCACTATCTCAAACTGCGGTACCGGCTGCTGCCGTACATCTATTCTTACGCCTGGGAGGCGAGCCGGACTGGAGTGCCGCTTGTCCGCCCACTGGCTTTCGAGTTTCGGGACGATGCACATTCGCTCGCAACGCCCGGTGACCAATACCTCTTTGGTCGCGAATTGTTGGTGGCCCCCGCACTCCACGAAGGGCAGACGAACCGCTCCGTATATTTCCCGCCGGGACGCTGGTTCGACTGGGACACGGGCGTCGAATACCCGGGCGGTCGGGCTTGGGTTGTCGCCGCACCGCAGAACCGCATTCCCGTCGCGGTTCGCGCCGGCGCAATCATACCGATGGCACCCGACATGAGAAGCACCTCGGAGAAGCCGTGGGATCCACTGACGCTGGAAGTCTTCCCGTCGGGGAAGTCGGCCTTCACGCTGTACCGTGACGATGGTAATAGCTTCGGATATCAGCGGGGCGAATTCACGGTCACGCAGATCGCCTGCGAGGAATCAACGCGCGAAGTAACGCTCGCAATCGATGAGTCGAACAAGCGATTCACCCCGGCGACCTACGTTGCTCATTTCCATCTATGGGCGACACCGATCGACGTCGTTTCCGCTGCGGGCGCCCCGCTTGTCCACGATTGGTCGGCCGAGACACGGGTGCTCTCGGTTACACTGCCGGCCGCGACCGCAGAAACGCGGTACAAGATTCGAGTGATGCTTGATGGGATCGTGCTCCCTCCGCGTCCTGCCCCTGAGCTGAAGGCGGAAGTGATCGATCCGACGGGCGAGGCCAGCGGTTCATCGGGCCGGCCGGTGCCGCATTTCTATCCGGCGCCGGCGTTGCCGGGGCGCATCAAGGCGATCAATTATGACAAGGGAGGCGAAGGCGTTGCCTTTCACACAACGCGCCCGCTGCCGGAAAAGGCCAACTATCGCCCGGATGACTTTTCGATTGTTGGTGGTACGGATGCCGGCGGCGGTAACGTCCTCGGTGGCTTGTGCGCCAGCGAATGGATGCGCTACACGATTGATTGCGGACGGGGCGGGTGGTTCGACCTCGCTGCGCGCGTGGCAAGCGCGCAGGGCGGCGGACGATTGCGAGTGGTCGCTCTCGATCAGGTGGTCGCAATAATCGACGTGCCATCGACAGGCGGTGACGACGTCTGGAAGGATATTAACATTCGGAGCGTCTATCTCAATCCCGGCGAGATCAGTCTGCTCGCTTATGTGGATCAGCCTGGATTCCGATTGAACACCCTCGGCTTTGAGCGCACTGCGCATCCGCCCTCCGTCTACCCAGCAATTCGCGCAGCCCGCGTCGGCATGGCGGAAATCCAGAATGGCAGCGGATCCGCCGGCCAGGGCGCGGTCCGCAATCTCTGCCACCTCGGGACCAGTCTGACTTGGGGCGTTGTGGCGTCCCATGAAGGCGCCGCGACACTGCGATTTTTGTATCAAAACAGCAGCGACAAGGCATTGCCATACGAGGTGGCCCTGAACGGTGCGCCTGGCCGTCCTCTCAATCTCCCGCCTACCGGGGGCGAATGGAAGACCGCCGATTTCAACGTGACGCTGGAATCCGGCGCGAATCGCGTTGAATTCCGCAGCCTTATCAAGGGATGGGAATCGGTCGCCCTCGAAGCGCTTGAACTTGTGGGGCCGTGACGTTGGCTAACTGGCAGCAGGTTGAGCTTCCCAACAGCAACCCGTAATGGGCGGCCGCCGCGGCTTCTGCCGCCTGCGTCGATTCGTGCTTCTTTGCCATCCTGATCATGAGGAGCAGAAGCCGAGGGAGGATTTTCGAATATTGCCCAAACATTGCCCAAACGGGTACATTTCGCGTGTTTTGCTCGGGTTCAGTCTTTTGGCCAGGAATCTCGTAAGTCCTCAGACGGTAGGGACTACCGATGTCTCTTGATCGGCATGCGAAAAACCGCATACCGGGTTCGAATCCCCGTGTGGGACCCTACCGGCTCCCGCCGGTCGGAAGCAGCGTGCGCAGCACGCGGTTGATCCTCGCTGCATCGATTGCCGGTACGCCGGCACTTTCTGCGAATTCCGGCCAGCGGGCGATTGTTCGAGCTACCTCGGCGATGACGGTTTGGGCCTGGGTTTTGTCGAGCGAAGCGGATTCCGCCAGTTTCAAGAGATGAGTGGCGCCGACTCGGCCTCGTTCTCCCATGACGGCCATGCCGCGCTCGGAAAGATGCCCGGCAAACGTGAGGTCGTAGGCTGGGCTGAGTCTCCAAAGGCGATCTTGATAACAAAAGCCATGGTTCTTCCCGTGATCATCGCGATTTTCCGCCAAGACGTTGAAGACGGCGCGGCGGAATGCGTGCCAAACCTCTCGTTCGTCGTTTGTGACCCGCCGGGCGACGCGCAGGAACGTGTTGTAGTCCAAGTCAGAGGCGCCGGCCTGGTAAATCGCAGCCAGCGTGTGATGGTGGATGCGGATCGAGCCATTGCGATCGAATCGTTTGACTGCAAAGTGGTGGCGAGCTTTGGCGTTCTTGGTCGTTTGAAGAAGACGGGTCTCGGGGACCGTGATCCCGGCGGCCCGGGCCATTCGCGCATAGGCTTCTTCCATGGGAGCGTCGATGCCGCTTCGACTTGTATCGAATTTGACGATCCAAGCCTCGAATCCATCGGGAAGCACCGCCGTATTTGCGATGATACTCATTGGGTCGGACCGGTGTATTCCGATGAGCGCCTTTGGCCTCGCCCCGCCGGCAGAGGAACCGACTTGAGCAAGCAGGTCGAGATTGATCGGGCCGTCGTTCTCGGCGCGGGCAGCCGCAGCATATAGGTCGGCCAATGAGACCGATTGCGGTGGAGCTGCGACTTCCTGTTCAGGGGCGTACATTAACGCGCCCATGGCGCGGCGGCCAACGTAGGCCAGCTTCATGAAAGGCGTCATCGTGTGTTCGAGAATGCCGTGTTGCGTGAACCATTCGGTCATCACTCGGGTTCCCCATTGGTCGGGCAGAGAATCTTCGAAGAGTCCGTGCAGCCGCATCGATGGAGGATTATCCCGGGAGTGGACTCCCGGGCCCAAGGGAAGTTGCAGAGGCGACAGCTGATGCCCGGAAGCAATGAACGCGGGATCGTATTCAAAGAAGATGCCGCCGCGGGCTTCAGCGAGTGTGCCAACGCGCTGTCCCTGGTAATCGACGAATATCCGATTCATAATTTCTGGCGGCCGTGTTTGCGTTCCGGGCGGGTGATGTCGTCGAGCGTGAGAGCGGCAAGGTCTTCTTTTCGTCCAAGTTGGTCGAAATCATCGAGCAAACCCAGGACGTCGAGCACCTTGAGGAGACGGATCAACGCGATCCGTCCTGTGCGCTCAAAGAGAACGTAGGTTGGCAGTTTCAAGCCGGCGCGCGCGGCCAGCTCCGCTTGGGTCCAGTTTCGAGAGAGCCGGCGGGCGCGAATGCGAGTGGCTAGCTCAAGTGCAACCTCAGAAGCTGTCTTAAGCGATAACGTCTTATCTGTTATTACCATTGTACGCCAAATCTGGATAATATATTATCGAAACGTCAATGCCTGAACTAGTTTTCCTTCCGGATTGCAAGAACAGGGGGGCAAAAGACGCACCTAGCGCGATTAGACATAATAGTTATTGTGCGTCAGGTTTGGATGGAAGCCATTGCGGCTCAAGACATCGGAGTTCTTTCGGACTCCGACAGAGCGCGCGACCCTACGCCAATGATTGCCGGCTAAATAGAACCGTCGACTGCGGCGCCCTGGCCTTCACTCGATGAAGAAATCGATCGTTGTGACGACTCGCACGATCTTCAGCTCCGGGGATGCGATGTCACGGTCTTCAATCTCAACAACGCCCTGCGTCGCCCGCCGGATCTTCCCAACGGTCGCCTTTGAGTCCTGTGCAAACTTCTGCGCCGCTGCACGGGCGTTCGCAGTCGCCTCTTCAATCATCTCGGGCTTGATGGCATTAATGCCGTCGTACAAGAACTCGATCTTGTGCCCATAATCGTCGCTCATCAAAGGAATCCCCTTTGCCACCAGGATTTCCGATCTCTGGATCGCCGCCTTGACGACATCGACCTTTTGGCTCCGCACGACCAACGTCATCACCGCATTATACCGCGGCAAAATCGTCTGCTCCTTCTCCCGCCGCTCATCGGCGCGATCCGAGATACTGGGAAGACCGAGGATGCAATCGTCGGACGAGATGCCATTTTGAGCCAAAAAACCCGTCACAACTGACCGGGCCTTTTCCATCTCCTCCTGCAACGATGGCAGGTCATTTGAACCGACCGAAAACCTGATCGGCCAAATTACCAGGGTGGCTTTCACTTCACGCTCAGAAAGCCCCCTCACGGTGAAATAGCGGTCGAATTCGCGTCCCTTCTTGACCGCGGCGCCGATCTCGATGCCGAAGATGCCGAGGCCAAGGGCCAGCAACGCGCCGAGGACAGCAAATGAACGTGTGGTAATCATGGCTGGTCTACGGCTCCACTCTGAAGGAAGATGTGATTCGCGTTCCGGGTTTGAGCATCGCCCAAACAGGGCAGATTGTTGACTCTGATTGCTCGATAACCTCGCCCACAATAATTGCATCGATGGCACCGTGAACCACAAACTCCAATGCGATATCGGTAAACAGCGTCGGGTGCTCAGTACGACGCTGACCACGGGCCGTTACGTCGACTTTCGTGGCTGGATGCCCGGCACGTCGCAGTAAGACGACAACGGAACCACCGGCACAGGACGCAAGACTGCAGAGCAACAATTCCAGCGGGCGTGGTCCAGCTCCCAGGTCGTTTGGTTTTAGGGGATAGTCCGTCGTGATCGAATGCGAACCTGTTGTGACCGTGAATTGCATTCCGGTCAATTGAGCGGCCTTTGCGATGTATTCCATTATTTCTCCGGTCGTCTTGTTGTTGCCTAATATCGCCAAGCGTGTACGCCCGTTTTTCCGATCGCTCAAACAATTAATGGGTTCTGAAAATCCGGAGGCGAATTCCTCGGGGCATGTCGAGGCACGGACCACGGTTTCGGACCGCAAACGCGAATCATGCCGCGAACCGGACAATCGGAGCGGCCCAACGGGAACCTCTGCTTGCTGGCGCAAGGAACCACCGGGACGCGACAAGATCGCGCCCCAACGACGGCAATCGATCCTGCCGGCCTACTGATAGAAAAACGTGAACTCAAGGACCTGGCTCTGGCCCAGGTACGCAATCATCTCACGGGTCCAAGGCTGATACGGCGCCGGTGTCTCGATGGCGATCAGCGCTGCATTTATCCCGGTAAAGTCGGTGTCGCCCTCGAACTTGACGATATTCTGGACGGCCCCGTCATAGCCCAGCTGAAACCGGACCATCACATGAGTGTGCACCTTGGGCTTCTTGCAGGATGAATCGACGACCGCATCCCAACGCTTTTGAATGATCTCGGTGATCTTCTGAAGGTAGCTGCTGAACGCGATGAGACTGCCTTCGATGTGGATGCCACCCGCGCGCGGATGAGTCTCCTGCACGTTACCGGCCGCGGGTGACAGCGATTCCGGGTGGGAACCGGGTGCGGCCAGCGCGCTGATTGGTATGCTGATCTTTTGGAATCCGAGATCCACGAGGACGTTGGTCGGGGTCGCGGCAATCACCTTCCCCTTCAAGATCGAACCGTTTACCAGCGTGATCGTTTGTTGGGCGGACAATAGTCCTGCCGAGAAAATGAACAGCGTGAGGAGCTTGAGCGGGGTATTTTGCTTCATTGCAGGAAAGTAAGCCTGATCTTCCTGATCGTGGCCCGTCCGGAAGCCCGTCACCGGCTATCGCGCGGGTCCCCAGCGGCGCGTGAACGGATAATAGATGAACAGCGGCCGACCGATCACGTCCATTTCCGGGACGAATCCCCAGTACCGGCCGTCGGCGCTGTTCGCCGAATTGTCGCCCAACGCGAGAAACGAATGCGGCGGCACCGTCATCGTCTCTCCGAGCGCCAGCGCTCCGACGTTCCGGTAGCCCACATAGTCTTCCTGTCGCCTCGCGTTCTTTTCGAATGCCGCAGTCCCGGTGATCGGCCGCCCGTTTCGATAGAGCCGGTAGCCCTTGATCTCAAGCGTGTCGCCGGGCTGCCCCACCAGGCGTTTCACGTAATATTGGTCGCCGTTCGTCTCGGCGATCCCTGGAATGTTCCCTGTCCGGAACACAAAGCCGCTTCCAATCGGAGGCCTCACGAAATGGTAGCTGAGCCGGTCGACGAAGAGCTGGTCGCCGGTCAACACATCAAATGCGAGCACACGCGTCCCGGCTTCAACGCGTCGGCCGGTCCGAATGCACCGCACGGCCTCGCCGTCGACAACATGCGTCTCAACATCACCCGCGGCGATCTTCCGGCGGATTTCGGAGACAAACGCCTCTCCACTGTAGCTGTCGCCATGCGAGAAAAAGGCATCGAACACGAGCCAGTCGAAATCGAAATCCAGCGGCACGCGCACCGTCACCGGATCGTCCCCAACCAACAGCGTGTACTCGCGCACCTTGGTCGGGAAAATCAGCCATGAGTGCCCGTCGACGATCCGGCAATGGACAAGCCCGCGATTCTCCGCGCCCCCGATCGGAATCAGGACCTCGCCGCCTGCCGGCGCGTCCAGACGGTGCGGCCGGGCCCCGAAGGCTGCAAAGCGGATCGCCGTCGCCAGGGCGCCGGGCTCGTCGGCGGGCTGCTTGAACACCTGCGGCGTCATCCCGTAGTAGCTCGGCCACATCGAATTCGTCGGGATCTTGAACGGCTGGATGAAATACGTGCGGATTCCGAGGACGATGATCGCCGCCACCATGAAGAACTCGACGTTCTCGACGATGGACGACTTCGGGTAAAACGTGCCGCCCACCTGCTTTAGCACGCCTTCGAGCGATTCGATCCCAAGCTTCAATTTCCCGGCATCAGCCTTCTGCTTGAGCTTGAAGCGCAGGTCGGCGCATTTCTGCCGCAGGTCCTGGATCTGGGCGCCCGTCAGCTGATCCCGGCGGTAGTTGAAGATCTTGTCCGCGAGCTGCAGCCAATTCTCGGCGTTCTCGCGCATCTTGCGCTCGTTGGAGGAAAAGAGTCCGAACACGGGAAATCGGGGGCTAGTGGTTCTTGAGGACCTGGATGAACGCGTCGGGAGGAATCGAAACCCGGCCGATCTGTTTCATCTTCTTTTTGCCCTCTTTTTGTTTTTCGAGGAGCTTCTTTTTGCGCGTGATGTCGCCGCCGTAGCATTTCGCCGTGACGTCCTTCCGCATGTCCCGGACGTTGTCGCGGGCGATGATCTTTCCGCCAATCGCGGCCTGGACCGCGATCTTGAACATCTGCGGCGGTATGATCTCCGCCAGCTTCTCGCACAGCGCCCGCCCCAGCGATTCGGCCTTGGTGCGGTGGACGATGCCGGCAAACGCATCCACCGGCTCGCTGTTCACGAGAATGTCCATCCGCACGAGATCCGAGACCTGGTACTCGCCGAGCTCGTAGTCCATGGATCCGTAGCCGCGGGTGATGCTCTTCAGGCGGTCGTTGAAATCGACCAGGATTTCGTTCAGCGGCAGCACGCAGCTGAGCATGACGCGCGTGGTGTCGAGCGTCGTCGTGCGGTCGCAGATCCCCCGCTTCTCCATCACCAGATTCAGGATGTCCCCCAGGCTGGCGTTGGGAATGTGGATCGACGCCTTGATCGTCGGCTCGTAGATCGCCTCGATCGACGACGGATCCGGCAGGTTGACCGGATTGTCCACCTCGCTGGTTTCCCCGCCGTGGACCTTCACTTTGTAGACAACGCTCGGATACGTCGAAATGATGTCCACGTCGTGCTCGCGGCGGATGCGCTCCTGGATCACCTCCATGTGGAGCAACCCGAGGAACCCGCAGCGGAACCCGAACCCGAGCGCCACCGAGGTCTCGGACTGGAAGACAAACGCGGAATCGTTGAGCCGAAGGCGCGCGATCGCCGACTTGAGCTTCTCGTAGTCCTGGGTTTCGAGCGGATACAGGCCGCAGTACACCATCGGGTGCACCTCCTTGTAGCCCGGAAGCATCGCGGTCGCGGGCCGGACGGCATGCGTGATCGTGTCGCCGATCTTGATGTCCTCCGTCGCCTTGATGTTGCTGACAATGTAACCGACGTCGCCGGGACCGAGCTCGGCGCACGGTTCCATCTTCGGGTGAAACGCGCCGACCTCCTTCACTTCGGCCTTCTGCCCGGTGCTCATCAGCATCATCATCTCGCCGGCCTTGAGCGTGCCGGAGAACACGCGCACGTAGGCGATGACGCCCCGGTAGGAATCGTATTTGGAGTCGAAAACCAGAATCCGCGTTCCGGGGATGTCAGTCCATCGCGGCGGCGGCACGCGGGCGACGATGGCCTCGAGGATTTCCTCAATGCCGATCCCGGACTTGCCGCTCGCGAGGATGACTTCCTCGGCCGGAATCGTGAGGATGTCCTCCAGCTGGCGCGTGCAGAGTTCGAGATTCGCGCTCGGCAGGTCGATCTTGTTGATGACCGGAATGACCTTGAGTTTCTGCGCGAACGCCAGGTGTGCGTTGGCCACGGTCTGGGCCTCGACGCCCTGGGCCGCGTCCACAAGCAGCAGCGCGCCCTCGCAGGCCGCCAGCGACCGCGAAACCTCGTACGAAAAATCCACATGTCCCGGCGTGTCCATGAGGTTGAGCTGGTACAGATTCCCGTCCTTCGCCGGATAGCTCATGGTCACCGGGTGCATCTTGATCGTGATGCCCCGCTCTTTCTCAAGGTCCATCGAGTCGAGCATCTGGTCTTTCATCTCGCGCTTCGTCACCGTGTGGGTGAACTCAAGCAGGCGGTCGGAAAGCGTCGTCTTGCCGTGGTCGACGTGGGCGATGATGCAGAAGTTGCGTTTTAGGGAGACGTCCATGCGGGAATGATCGGGAGCCCCCGGGCGGCGGGCCCGCGGGTGCTGGTGGAAACAGGCAATGTGAAGCCGCCCCTGATCGCTTTCAAGCGGCGAAATCGGGCCACTCCGCAAAACTCCGCACAGGCCACTCGCGATTGGTGCGGCGCGCGAGTCCGGCCAGCACGGCCCCAGGCCCAAGTTCCCAGAATTCCGCGGCGCCTGCCGCCGCTGCGCTGCGCATGCATTCCTCCCAAAGCACCGGGGAAACCACCTGTTTGACCAGCGCCGCACGAATGTCGTCGGGCTCGGCAACCGCGCGGCCGGTTGTGTTCGTGAACACGGTCACGCCCGGCCGCTTGAATGTCACGCCTGCAAGGAAGGCGGCAAAGGCGGCGCGCGCGGGCTCCATCAGCCGGCTGTGGTAGGCTCCGGCGACGTTGAGCGGGATGACCTTTCGCATCCCGCGATCCTTGCCCGCTGCGACCGCCGCTGCGATTCGCGCCTTCTCGCCTGAGATCACGATCTGCCCGGGGCAATTGAGATTGGCCATTTCCACACCGAACTCGTGGCAGAGCTCGTCGACCTTGAACCGCTCCTCGCCAATGATGCTCGCCATCGTGCCGCTGCTTTGTTCGCACGCCACCTGCATCAGGCGGCCGCGCTCCGCGACCACGCGCAGTCCGGTGGCAAAGTCAAAGACTCCGGCGGCCGTCAAGGCCGTGATCTCGCCGAGGCTGAGGCCGAGCGCGAAACCGATGCCGCCCAGTTTGCCCTGTTCCTTCAGGATTGAATGCAGCGCCATCCCGTGCACGAAGAGAGCCGGCTGGCAGATGCGCGTCTGCGTCAACTCGGAGTCCGGTCCCTCGAAACAGACTCGCATCAGGTCCCAGCCAAGAATGCGATTCGCCTCCTCATAGAGAGAACGCGCGCTGGCCGAACCGGCAAACAGCGATTTGCCCATGCCCACTTTCTGGGCTCCCTGACCGGCGAAAAGAAGTGCACGTGACATAACGAAGAGCCGGTGGTTAAACCGTTGCGCCCGCCAAAAACCAAGCCTTAAAAGCGATCCAATTGCGGGAAATATTTCTTTTCATCCGCCTGACGCGACGCCGGCGCCGATGGTGTCTCATTTCCCAGTGCGGGAGGGGAAAAAACAGGCGGGGCCGTCACGTCGCGCGGCGCGTCCAACAGGCCGCCAGGTGGCAGGGAGGCAACGGCCGGCATGTCAGGAACGCGCGACTCCAGTTGAATGGACTCGAGAAACGGGTTCGGGCCTTGGGGCGACGCCGGCATTCCCGCTGGGGTCCGGGGCATGGGCACTGCCGCCTGCATCTCCGCGCCGGGGTCCGCTGAGGCCGATCCCGGTTCCAGTCCGAGCAGCACAGAGTCGCGCGGGGAAATCCACTGTTTGAGCAGATCGGAGAACGGTCCGACGTCGCCCGGTTTGGAAACCGGCACGTCCGTCGCCGCTGCCGGGCCGTCGCGCTGCTCGCGATCCTTGAGTTCCTGCTCGCGGTAGATTTTGAGCATGGAATCCGGGTTCTTCGAATCGTGTTGATCGGTCTCGGCCTGTTGCGCGTCGGGCAGGTTGACCTCGGGGGTTCCGGTCCGGTGTTGCTGGCCTGACTTCGCCTTGGCCTGCGCTTCCATTGCGTGCAACAGCCAGTCGGGATCTGCCAGGCGTTTCTTCTCAATTGAATCGGACGAAAGCCGCGCTGCCGGCGATGACGGGCTGCCTGCTGGCGGGACGATCTCGATCACGGGCAACGACGTCGGAGCCACAAGGGGCGCGCTGAGTTCGGACGCCGGCCCGGTCTTGGCCGCCTTCAGTTCGCCCTTGATCTGCTCGATTGGCGGAGGTTCATCCGTCGCGCAAACCGGCGCCGCGGATTCAACGAACAGTGCGGCGGCGATGATCGTCGTCCCTGACACGAGCCGAAAAGCGCGCAGTCCGATCACTTGACGAAGATTCCCTTCAGATTCATGTCGAGCGCCTGCGGATTTGGCGAAAAACGCAGACCCTCGGCCTTGCTGATCTTGGCGGCCTTGATGAGCCGGAAGAGATCGCGGTTGAAGGACCTCGAGCCAGCTTCGTCCCCGGTTTCCAACAACTGCTGGATCTTGTCAAAATGTCCTTCGAGGAGGAGATTTCGCACCGTGGCGTCCGCCGACAGAATCTCGAGCGCGGCATACCGGCCGCCGCCTTCAAGGGCCGGGATGAGCTTCTGGCAGATGAAGCCGCGGATGGCGCCCGAGACCTGGCGGCGCGCCTGCGCGATCTGTTCCGGCGGGAAGAATTCGAACAGGCGGGTCAGTGCCTGCTGGGTCGTCGCGGCGTGCATGGTCGAGAAAACCAGATGCCCGGTCTCGGCGGCGGAGATTGCGGTCTCGAAGGTCTCCTTGTCGCGCATTTCGCCGATGAGGATGATATCCGGGTTTTGCCGCAGCACCGCGCGAATCGCCAGGGGAAAGTCGGGCACATCGATGCCGATCTCCCGTTGCTCGAAGACCGACTTGTCATCGGTGAATGTGAACTCGATCGGATCTTCGATGGTGACGACGTGGCGGTCCAGATTCTGATTAATCCAGTTGAGCATGGCCGCCATCGTCGAGCTCTTGCCCGATCCCGTTGCCCCGCAAACGAGCAGGATTCCATCCTTCGCCTTGGCCAGCCGGATGAGCGCATCGGCGTCGACGTTGAGCTGCTCAAAAGCCGGCGGCCGGCTCTTGACATAGCGGAACACGATGCTGGCGGTGCCCCGTTGTTGAAAGCCATTGACGCGAAAACGGCCGATGCCCTCCGCGGCGTAGGCATAGTCGATCTGCGCATCGCGCTCCCAAAGCGGCTTGAAATTCCGGGGCACCGTGGCGTTGATGAATCCCCGGACTGCCTCGCCTTCGATCGGGTCCATGTCGACCAGCTTGAGCCTGCCGCTGATCCGAAAATAGGCGGGCTTGTTTGATTTGATGACGATGTCGCTCGCATCAGCTTCGACGGCGAGCTTCAGGACTTCGTTGAACAGTTCGACGGGATCCATGTTGGGTAGGTGCGGGGGCGGAAAAAAGGATGTGCTTTTTGTAGGCGGGTCTGCTTTGTTCAGCAAGGCTACATTCCACAAGCTGAATTCGACATGAAGTTGCGCCCCCTCACCGGCACGCTCACTGCGCTCGTAACGCCATTTCACCACGGAAAGGTCGCGTACGCCGACCTCTGTGCGCTCGTCAATTTCCAGATTAAATGCGGAATCGACGGCCTGGTGCCCGCCGGATCCACCGGCGAATCGTCGACCCTTTCGCACGAAGAGCACAAGGAGGTCGTGCGCTGCGTCATCGAAACCGCGGCGAAGCGCGTGCCGGTTGTCGCGGGCACCGGATCGAACTCGACGATCGAAGCAGTCAATCTCACGCGCGCCGCCCACGAAGCCGGGGCGGATGGCATGCTCGTCGTGGCGCCCTATTACAATCGGCCGACCCAGGAGGGCCTGTTCCGGCATTTCGCGACGATCGCAGAAGCGACCGACCGGCCGATCATCCTCTACTCGATTCCCAGCCGCTGCGGCATTGAGATCGGCGTGCCGGTGGTGGAACGCCTGCGCGAGCGGTTTCCGAACGTCTGTTATATCAAGGAATCCGGAGGCTCGGTCGATCGCGTCGACCAGCTGAAGACGGCCTTGGGTGGCGATCTCGTGGTCCTCAGCGGCGATGATTCGCTCACGCTGCCATTCCTGTCGGTTGGAGCCGAGGGCATCATCAGCGTTGCGTCGAATCTCCTGCCGCGAGATCTGGTCAAGCTTTCCCACCTGGCCCTGGCGGGCGATTTTCGCGCCGCAGGCAGGCTTCATCGCAGGCTCTATCCGTTGTTCAAGGCGCTGTTCGTCGAAACGAACCCCGCTCCGATCAAGGCTGCGCTGGCCGATGCGGGCCGCATCAGTTCGCCGGAAGTTCGCCTTCCGCTTTGCGAAATCAGTGCCGCCAGCCTTGCCACGCTTCGCCGGGCAATGACCCTTTCCAGCCGCTAGATCGGCGCAACATGTCTCTCACCATTCTTCTCAACGGTGCCCGCGGCCGCATGGGCCAGTCGATCACGACAGCGGCCGCTGAGTTTGGGATCCGCGTGGGCGCCGCGGTCGATCTGGGCGACCCGCCGGCGGCGGGCATCGCGGGTTGCGATGTTGTCGTCGACTTCAGCACGCCCGCGGTCACGGCGGAGCTGCTGCGCCTCGCGATCGAGCATCGCAAACCGATCGTGATCGGCACGACCGGCCACTCCGCGGAGGAGAAGCAGCGGTTGCTCGCAATCGCCGGCCAGGTGCCGTGCGTCTGGGCGAGCAATTTTTCGGTCGGCGTAAACGTGCTCTTCGACCTTACGCAGCGCGCGGCCCACATTCTCGATGCGGCCTACGACGCCGAGGTGGTCGAGATGCATCACCGCTTCAAGAAGGACGCCCCCAGCGGGACTGCCGCGCGTTTGCTCGAAATCATTCTTCAGGAACGGAAGCTTGCCGCGGATGCTCTGCGCCATGGCCGAAACGGCATCACCGGCGGACGTTCCGCGGGCGAGGTTGGCATCCACTCCCTCCGGGGCGGCGATGTGGTTGGCGACCACACGGTCATTTTTGCCGCCTTGGGCGAACGGCTCGAGCTCACGCACAAGGCGTCGGATCGCGCGATCCTGGCACGCGGAGCGCTGCGTGCCGCGCAATGGGTCGTTTCGCAGCCGCCTGGCGTCTACGATATGCAGGACGTGCTCGGGTTGCGGGACCGAGCCTGATGATCACCAGCATCCAGGGAACGCTGGCCGCTTCCTCGCCGCTCCGTGCCGTGGTTGAGCTCAATGGCCTCGGCTATGAGGTGAGCATCCCGACGACCACAGCCGAGAAGCTGCCCTCGCCAGGCGCCACGGTGCGTCTTCAAACGCACGTTGTCTATCGCGAGGACTCCCAGACACTGTACGGTTTCACCACGTCCGAGGAGCGCGATTTCTTCAGGTTGCTGATTGAAAAGGTGACCGGCGTCGGGCCCAAGATGGCGCTGAGCATCATGAGCCGCCTGTCGTTGCCGGTGCTCCGCAGCGCCATCGTGTCGGCGGACGTGGCAACCCTTGCGAAGTGTCCGGGAATTGGCCGGAAGACGGCGGAACGCCTGGTGATCGAGCTCAAGGGGCTGTTCGGTCCGGCCTCAGGCGACGCGGCGTTGACGAGCGGTGTCGCGGCTGCCTCCGGTGGCGAAGGAGCGAACCCCCAGCGGGATGCAGTGATGGCGCTTGTCGCGCTCGGCTACAAGGCGGTCGACGCCGACAAAGTCGTGCGCCAGGCGTGGATTGCGCTGGGTCCGAACGCAACGACCGAGCAGTTGATCAAGAAGGCGCTGGGCTGACCCAGCTCCGGGACTCGATCTCGCCATCCAGACACGGCCGTCGCGCGAGCCCCGCCGGACAACAGCGTGTTACTGCCTCTGGTATTCGATCGCCGTGTTCGCTGTCCGATCATCAGGCGACGGTCGGGCACGGAAGACATGGGAATCATCGCGAGCCGCGGGCTCATGCGCGAAAACGAATTCCTCGATGCTCAGGTGGGCATTCGGGGAGACATCCTGCGCGGGCAGCGGTAAAATGCGCGGTTTCCGGGACACGGAATCCACAAGGGAAACACGGTTTGCCGGCGCAGTCATGGGAACGATCAAACGCAGTTGCCGCGCAATATCCGCCTCGGTTTTCGAGAGCGCCCGAACGCCGGACGCTTCCATGCGGACCGGAGTCATCGCCAGGCCAAAATCGGAAACAGCCGTCGCCACCTGCGGCTGCGGAGCCGCGGCGATCGACGCCGAGGGGGCTCTGCCGGGGCGGAAAACCGTCTGAACCGCAACGAACGCCACGCACGCAGCGGCGGCCAGGCCGGTGGCATAGTACTTCCATTTCGCACTGCGCGGCTTCTCGAATGCGACGATCTTTTCCAGCGGATTCTCCGTCTCGTCCTGCGCGTTGTACCGATCAAGCACCATCGTGCAGGCGCGATGCATCCGGCAATACTGGCTGTAGATCTGCCGGCGCCGCGGATTCTGCATGATCTCCTCTTCCAGCGCCGCCGCGTCCTCCTTCGAGATTTGCTGGTCGATGAAAAGGTTGAGGAGTTCGATAAACTTGGATTCTTTCATTTGAATTCATCCCCCATTTTGGCCCGCAGGCTTTCCCTCGCCCGGGCAATCCGGCTCTTCACCGTGCCCACGCTGATGCGGAGAATGTCGGCGATCTCCTCGTAAGACATATTCTTGACGTTGCGCAGTATCAGGATCTCGCGGTGCTTCGGACTGAGCTTGGTCATGCACTCGCTGATCCGGTTTACAAATTCTTGTGTGACCGTGGCGTCTTCCGGGGTCTCCAGTTCCGCGGGAAACACCTCGGCCAGCGTGGTCTCGAAGTCGTTTCCAACCGGCTGGTCGAAAGAAATCGTCTGGTCCCGGCGGCGGCGCCACCAATACCAGTAGCGATTGCGCGCAAGGTTGGTGGCGATCTGGTAGAGCCATGTCGAAAAGGCCGAGTCTCCGCGGAAATTTGCGAGCCCCCGGTGTGCCCGGATAAACGTATCCTGCGTAACTTCTTCGGCGTCCTGCGTGTTCCGCAACAGCTGATTGACCATCGCGTAGATCCGGTCCCAGTGGCGTTTGACCATCTCCTCAAACGCAGACTGATCGCCTCCCTTGAAGCGATCCACCAGTAATCGGTCCAGCGCAACGTCTTGAGCTTTCATCGACATACGTTCCACATCGTTCTGATGGGCATATCGTTGAATTGTTCCGACTTTCTTGGCCTCCGATGACACGAAGTTGCTATAAGGCACGATCTGAAACCGGTCAAGGATGGGGGTGTCAGGATTGATTGCTTCTTGTTACAGCAACCGGCCGAAAATGTTCCAACGTGTTTGGCCGTAAGGCGTAGGAAGCCCGTTTGCGGGCTAGAGACCGAACAACCGCGCGGCATTGCCAGCCAGCAATTGTGCCCTTTCCGACGCGGTCAGGCCGGCCTGATCGATTTCCGACAGGATGCCGGACCAGCCGGGACGCTCGGCGGCGCGCGGATAAAGCACCAGAGGATAGTCGCTTCCAAAAAGGACCTTGTCCGCCGACACGACGTCAAGGGTCGTCCGCCAGATCCGCCGATCGTAAATCAGGGGTGACGCAGCCGTGTCGTAGAACACGTTGGCGAGATCGCGTCGAACGGATGGATCGCCCTCGCGGAGAGCGAGGCCGCCGCCCCAATGGGCCAGAACGAATTTCGTCCGAGGGTGCGCCCGCGCAATCTGGCGAAAATCATCGAGTGGTGTGTCGACTTTGCCGGGATAGTTCTTCCCATTCGGCTCGGTCACATGGATGTTCACCGTCATGCCCAGTTCGCCGGCCAGATCCAAAGCCGCCGCGAGCACCGGATCATCCACTCGGCAGTGTTGCGAATGCGGTGAAAGCTCGCCGAGCCCGCGAAACCCTGCCTCGTGGGCTCGCCGGATATCCTCCCGCAAGGCTGTTTCACCGATCGCCGGGTGGATTGTGGCAAACGCAGCCAGGCGGTCCGGATGCATCTTGATGCACTCGGCGTAGAACCGGTTCTGCCAGGAGCAGGTTTCAGGCTTCTCCCAGTACCAACCGAGAAGCATGGCCTTCTCGACCGCTGAGTCATCGAGGTCCCGCAGAAGCTGGTCAACCGAGGGAAACGTCTGCACCGGCCGCCCGTCGCGGCGGTGGCGCGTGCACAGGGTTGCCCAATGCGCCTCGCCCTTCCCCGCCGCCCAACCGGCCGGATCCCGCCCCACTTCGGGTGGATAAAGATGCACGTGAGCGTCGATGGTACGCATATCAGATCTTCCAGACGCCGAGGCTCAGTAGCGGCGCGGCGTTCCGCGCCGTCGGAGCCGGATGCAGCTCCGCTACGAAGCCTCCACGGGCTATCAACCACCGCCTGCAGACTTGTCCTGATCGCAACATGTTTCGGAGCTCATCGATTTTAGAGGCTGCGTGGCCGCGTGCGCCTCCCATGGGGCAGCAGCTTCCGCAGCCGCCGGGTCGTCTGATCGCGATCCAGCCGTGAGGCCGCGACATCGAGCACGAGCGATTCCCACGCCGCAATCGAGAGCTTGCGCTTGAGAAGTAATCCGTTGACTTCCAAAAACACCAGGCATGCGGCCAGCGCCGTGCGTTTGTTGCCGTCGACGAAGGGATGATTCCGGCTGAGATAGAATAGATAGGCGGCAGCGATTTCGCACGCATCCTGCATCAACGGTTCGCCACCAAAAGTCGCCCGGGGCGCCGCGACTGCCGACTCCAGCAGACCATCATCGCGCAACCCATCGCTGCCGCCGGTCGCAGCAATGACCTCGGCGTGAATGGCCCTGACCGCCGCCGCCGTCAGATGTTTCCAGTCGCAGCTCATGCCAGACGACGGAACAGATCCCGGTTCCTCGCGACGATCCGACGCGCCGACGCGGCCGCTTCGTCCGGCGCAAGGACAGGATGGACCGGGGTGAAATAGACAGCCCCACCCTCGTGAACCGTCAGGTTGACCTGGTCGCCGACCTTGAGATGGGCGAGGTCCATCAACGCCGCATCGAGCATGATCCCCTGCGAATTGCCGATTTTGGTGATGGTCTTGATCATGCCGTAAAACATAGTTTGACGTCTGCTGCTGTCAAGGCGCCGCTCCGGGAGACGGGTTCTATAAACGACGTTGTTTATCATTGCGCAAGACGTGAAGGGCGAGACTCCCGTCGAGCCGCCGCTGCGACACGGGTTCCGGCTTGGGTGCCCGTTTGACAAGCGTACCCCGCCCGAATCATCCGGGTTGATCTGGATGCATCCGTCGTTTCTACTTGCCGGCTCCAATGTTTGAATCGCTCACAGAACGTCTCGGCCAGGCGCTCCGCAATCTGCGCGGCGTCGGCAAGCTCACCGAGGAAAACATGGCGGAGGCCCTCAAGGAGGTGCGCACCGCACTGCTCTCCGCCGACGTGCATTTCAAGGTCGCGCGGGAGTTCGTCGAGCGGGTGCAGACGCAGGCTGCCGGGCAGGACGTGTTGAAGTCCGTCACTCCGGGTCAGCAGATCGTCAAGATCATCTACGACGAGCTGGTGAGACTGCTTGGCGAGGGCGCCACCGAGTTGAGCGCAAAGCGGCCGCTCAAGGTCTTGCTGGTCGGACTTCACGGCTCGGGCAAGACGACGTCCACCGCAAAGCTCGGCCGCCTGCTCAAGAAACGCGGCTACCGGCCGTTCGCGGTCGGCTGCGACGTCCAGCGCCCGGCGGCAATCGACCAGCTCGAAATCCTCGCGAAGCAGGAGGAACTTGGGTTCTACGCCGACCGTGTCTCCAAGGATGTGCCGGCCATCGGCGCGGCGGCCCTGAAAGCAGCCGCGGCGGCCGGGGCCGATGCGATCCTGTTCGACACGGCCGGGCGACTGCAGATCGACCACGATCTGATCGAGGAAGTGAAGCGATTGAGCGCGCGGATTGAGCCCGACGAGGTGCTTCTCGTCGCCGACGGCGCCCTCGGGCAGGAGGCAGTCAACGTAGCCAAGGCGTTTCACGAGGCGCTCGCCCTCACCGGCCTCGTGCTGACCAAGCTCGATGGCGATGCCCGCGGCGGCGCGGCCCTTTCGATCAAGGCCATCACCGGCGTGCCCATCAAGTTCATCGGCCTGGGCGAAAAGGCCGCGGATTTCGACACGTTTTATCCCGACCGCCTCGCCTCCCGCATCCTCGGGATGGGCGACGTTGTCTCGCTCGTCGAAAAGGCCCAGGAATCCATCGACCAGGCGCAGGCCGAGAAGATGGCCGAACGCCTCCGGAAATCCGATTTCAACCTCGAGGATTTCCTCGCCCAGCTGCAGCAGGTCAAGAAGCTCGGCTCGATGGAGTCGATCCTTGGAATGATGCCGGGAATGAGCGGCGTGAAGATCGGCGACGGAGCCGAGAAGCAGATGGCCCGCACGGAGGCGATCATCAAGTCGATGACGATCCAGGAGCGGCGCAATCCCGGCGTCCTCAGCGGATCGCGGCGGATGCGGATTGCCAACGGAGCGGGCGTGAAGGTCGTCGACGTCAATCAACTGCTCAAGCAATTCCAGCAGATGCAGAAGATGATGCGGATGATGAAGGGCGGCGGGATGAAGAAGATGATGCGCCAGGTTGAGGCGATGCGCGACAAGGGCGGCATGCCCGGCTTCTAGCCCGGATGTTTCGCTCTCTACTCTACAGCCTGCATGCAGACGGTTGCCTGCCCGCGCGCCGAATCTGCAGGCCGACACATCCGGGCTATGACTTGAGCAATTCCTCGGCGTGCGCCAGCGCGCTCATTGCGCCGCGATCGCCCAGCATCCGGGCCAGCTCGCTCACCCGTGCCTTCCGATCGCCGTGGACCGGCTCGATCCCGACAACCGTGCGGCCTTTCTCCTGCTCCTTCGTGACAACCAGATGATTCGCCGCGTGTGCGGCAACCTGCGGAAGGTGGGTCACGCAGAGCACCTGGTGCTTTCGCGCGACGCCGGCCATCCGTTCTCCGACGATTCCGCCGATCTCGCCGCCGACGTTGGCATCGACCTCGTCAAACACGAGCACGGGTATGTCATCGAGGTCCGCCAGAATCGTCTTGAGCGCCAGCATGACGCGCGCGAGCTCGCCGCTCGACGCGATGCGGGCGAGCGGCAGCGGGGCCTCTCCGGCGTTTGGGGAGAAGAGAAACGCGCAGCCGCAGTCGCCGGTCGGGCCCAGCTCGGGCAACGTGGCCAGCTGCACACGAAAGTCGGCGCTCTTGAATCCGAGCGGCGCAATCGCCTGCGCTCCCGCCTTTGCCAGCTCGCGCGCCGCCCGCTCACGCAGGAGGCGGAGCGACTCGGCCTGCTTGCGCGCAGCCTTCCCGGCGTCTGCGATCCGCGCGTCCAGGCGGATCAACGCGCCCTCAAGATCGCCCTGCAGGTCCAGGCGTCGTCGGATTTCCTCCCGTGCAGCCAGCACCGCCGCCACGCCTCCGCCGTGCTGCCGCTTCAATTCCAGCCAGACGTTCATGCGCGTCTGCAGCTGTTCGATTTGCTCCGGCTCGAAAACGAGGTTCTGGCCCAGAGCGGCATACTCCGCACCGAGGTCGGCCAACTCGACTGAAACCGAGGTCAGACGGTCAGCCAGCGCCTTGCTGGCCGGATCGAGCATCTCCAGCTGCCGCGCCTCGCGAATCCGTTGCGCCACGCGCCCGAGCAGCCCGTCGTCTCCGCTGATTCCGTTCACCAGCGCCTCCGAAAGCCCGGTGAGTTCCTGCACCCTGCTCCACCGGTGAAAGTCCCGTTCGAGCAACTCAATGGCGCCAGCGGTCAGCTCCAACTGCTCCATCTTGGCGAGCTGGCTTTCGAGATAGTGGATCTGATCCGGCGGCATCCGCGTTTCCACAGCGAGTGTTTCGCGCTCGGCCTGAAGGCCCCGCCAGGCGCGGTACGACTCCTGGTAGGCTGCCAAGGCCGGCGCAGCGCGTCCGTAGAGATCGAGCAGCTCGAGTTGCGCCGCCTCCTTGAGCAGCCTCCGGGGTTCTCCCGGCCCATGAAAATCGATCCAGAGCTCGCCCAACGACTGCAGTGCGGCGAGTGTCGCGAGGCCGCCATTGACTGTGATCTTCGGCGCCTTGTCGCGCGGCAGGCTGCGCTTGAGGATGAGCGCGCCCTCTTCGCATTGGGGGAGGTCGAGCGAACGGAGCAGTGCGTCGACCTTCTGCGCATCCGAGAAATACAACCTGGCCTCGACTTCACAGGCCGCCGCACCCTGTCGGATGAGGGTCTTCTCCGCCCGGGATCCGGCCAGCAGGCTGAGCGCACCGAGCAGGATGCTCTTGCCTGCGCCGGTTTCGCCTGTCACCGCGGTGAAACCGGGCTCGAAATCGAGGGCGACTTCCTCAAGCAATGCGAGGTTTCGGATGCGAAGCGACTGGAGCATTGTGAAAACGACTCACGAATGGAGAGGAATCGGGTCAAACACAAGAAGGGCTGCGCGCCAGATCGGTGATCAATGGAGCGCCTGATGAATCCGGTCCTCCAACGCATGAAACTCCTGTTCAAGCTGGCTCTTCGGCTGGACCCTCATCGCCGCTCGCGCCCGCTCCACCGCCTGCAACGCCTCGCGCGGCTGGTCCTTTTTCAGAAGATATTCGACAAACGGCCGCACCACGCGCGCAAAGAAATCCATCCCCGTGCCGGATCCAAACGACTTCAGCACCCCAGTATAGGTGCGGGTGCAGGCCGCCACGTCATCGTTCTCCATGCTCCGCCGCAAGATGCTCCACGCCTCATTCGCGGTGACGTCCTCTCTGCTGCCTTCGTATTTGTGGGCCATGCCCCGCTCGATGAAGTCAGCCTGGCTGGTCTCCCCCCGGGCGCGCAGATTGCGGGCCAGCCGTCTCTTGAATTCGGCGTCGACGTCGGGATACTTCAGGAAGGCAATCGATGCCTCCTGCAATGAGCCCTCCACCTGTTGCGGCGGGGATCCCATGCGCTGCAATGCCGCGACCAGAATGAACCATGCCTCCAGATTGCGGCGTTCAATGTCGACCGCGGCCCGGGCGGCCTTCGCAGCGCCGGGAAAGTCACCGTCGAAGAAGAATAGATCCGCAAACTGCATATGCGTGATTGACGCGGTATAGAGCGGTTGCCGGCGGAACCCCTCGCTGAGGAACTGCAGCTCGTGGTCGGAGATGTTCATCCACGTCTGTGGGTCGAATGCGTACCCGACCATGAACTTCTGGTCGGCATACCGGCCGCAATCGAGCTGCCAGTGCCCGCCGCCGTCGAGATAACCGAACCAGGCGTGCGTCCCATCGAGCCCAAAACCGCGAAACAGGAGCGTCGGGACGCCCTTGGCTTTGCCAATCATCGAAGCGAAATAGGCCTGGTCGACGCAGATGCCTCCTTCCGCCAGGATGTCGGGGAGCTGGTAGCTCGGTTTTGGCCACTGGTAGATCCGGTTGTCGAACCGATCGCGCCGGTAGCGAACGTGATCGTAGATCTTGCCAAGCTCCGGGAGCTCCACGTGGACCTTCTGTTGCGCCCAGAGCATCTCCTGAAAACCCGCGACGGTGTCGACGACGAACTTCAATTCTGACGCCGGCAGCTTGGCCAGCGGCTGAAGCAACGCGCCCTTCCGGCTGGATTCGGTCAGAAAGATGAACAGGTCGAGCGGGGCCGGAAGCTTGCGCGGCAACACCTGCGCGTTCACCTGCCCGTGCGGCCAGTCGGGTGGCGGCGGCACGTCATCGACGATGGCGATGGCCAGGGCAAGGTTGGCATACTCCCTGAATTCCACCGGATTGTGTGTCCACAACAGTCCGAGAATGAAGAACACCGCCGGAGTGCGGTCGAGCGGCGTCAGCATCGTGAAGAACTGGTTGGAGAAATCGAATGATTCCATCATGTACGCCCGCAACTCCGGCGGTGCGAAATCCGCCAGGGGATGCTCGGAACCAACAAACGCCTTGGGCATGTTCGCCCGGTTGATCGGCGCCTCCTCGATGGCGTGAGACCACCGTTCGATCGCCTCGCGCTCCGTCTGGCCGAACAACATGGCCCAACGATAGAGATAATACCAGGCTTGCGCCTGCGTGCCCTTCTTCTTGTAGAGCCCGAGCGCCGCGCGGTGCAGTTCAGCTGCGACTGCCGGCCAGCCCGCAACCGCCGCCTCGGTCTGCAACGCCGCCACCCGCTCCGGGGTCGGAGCCCGGTTCAGCTCAGCGTCTGGAATTTCTGCCGCCCGGGCCAGGCCCGCCCACAACGATGCGGCCAGGAGAATCAGCGCGACACGTGCCATGGCATCAAGACAAACGGCGAAGGCGCCGGTTGGCAATGCCGCGAAAGCGACCGACAGCCAGCGCCGTTCAGGCGCCCGGCGGGCGTTCGCGCCGCGTCGCCTCGAAGGAGGCAGTCCCGCGATCGGTGACCCCGCGACGCAGTCGATGTAACGTATTACGTGACATCGCGACGAAGCGGCAGGCGCCCGTTTGTAACGTATTACGTGACATCGCGGCCGGCCGGAGAATGCACTTTGTAACGTATTACGTGACATCAAAGCGGGACGAAATATCCTGTTTGGTAACGCGTCACGGTACAGATTCGGGATGTGCGAGCGAAGGCAGATGCGGAGACCGGCCCGGCCTTCTTGTGCCAGCGGTCACGATCGCGCCGGAAAACGAACGGTCATGGCGACTGCCGCGGCGTTGCGCCGTTCGCCCCGGTCATCAACTCACAACCGCTCAGGGATGGAAGACGTTTGGCGCCGCTTCTTGGACATCGGAATCCCGGATACTAACTCTGACCTTCCTCCAGTGAGCGGGAGCACGTCAGATCGTTCCTTTGCATTTGGACGAACGATCCGACCTGTCCGACTCATTGGCACCACCCCAGTTACGGGGAGACTCCGGTCGCGCCGGCTGCGGGTTCCTTCTGCGTAAACCCAAGCTTGTCGCCGTCGCGCACGACGAGGATGGGCTCGCCGTCCTTGATCGTGCCTCTCAGCACGGCCTCGGCCAGCGGATCCTCCAGGTAGTGTTCGACCGCGCGCCGCAGCGGCCGCGCTCCGTACTTTTCGTCGTAGCCGGTCTCGATGAGCAGTTGCTTCGCCTCGAGCGTGAACTCGAGCACGATCTTCTTGTCGGCGAGCCGCTTCGTGACCTTTGCAGTCTCGAGATCGACGATCTTCAGCAGGTCGTCCTTGTTCAGGGGCCTGAAGAAGACGATGTCCGAGATCCGGTTGATGAACTCGGGCTTGAAGACCTTCTTCGCCTCCTCGAGCACTTTTTCCCGCATCGTCTCGACGTTTCGGAAGTCATCCTTGCCTCCGGCGGCGAAACCCATCGTGGTCTGGCGCTGGAGTTGTTGCGCCCCGACGTTCGACGTCATGATGATGATCGTATTGCGAAAATCGACCGTGCGGCCGAGCGAATCGGTCAGCCGGCCATCCTCGAGAATCTGCAGGAGAAGCTGGATCACGTCGGGGTGCGCCTTCTCCACCTCGTCGAAAAGAATCACCGCGTAGGGCCGGCGGCGCACCTGCTCCGTCAGCTGGCCGCCTTCCTCGTAACCGACGTATCCCGGAGGCGACCCGATCAGCCGCGACACGGAGAATTTCTCCATGTATTCGGACATGTCGAACTGCATGATCGCGTCCTGGCTGGCGAACATCTGCGCGGCGAGCTGCTTTGCGAGCTCGGTCTTGCCAACGCCGGTCGGGCCGACAAAGAGGAACGAACCGATCGGGCGGCGCGGATCCTTGAGATCGGCGCGGGAGCGGCGCAGCGCCCGGGAGATCGCGATGGTGGCGACGTCCTGCCCGATGATGACCTTCTGAAGTTCGCCTTCGAGCAGGAGCAACTTTTCGCTCTCCTTCTTTTCCATCCGGCTGAGCGGAATGCCCGTCCAGTCGGCGACCACCTGCATCATGAGGTCCTCGTCGATGGTGACCCGTTTCTCCTCGCGCTGTTTCTTCCACTCCGCGGTGGTCTGCTCCAGTCCGGCCCGGAGCTGCTTCTCCTTGTCGCGGAACTTCGCGGCCTCCTCGAAATGTTGCTGGGAAATCGCCTCCTCCTTCTGCGCGCAGACCAATTCGATCTCCTTGTTGAGCGCCTCGATGTCGGGCGGGCGGCTGAGCGCGGAGATGCGCGCCCGGGAGCCTGCCTCGTCCATGACGTCGATCGCCTTGTCCGGGAGAAAACGGCCGGTGATGTAGCGGTCGGAGAGTTTGGCGGCGGACTCGATCGCCTTGTCGGTGAAAACCGCCTTGTGGTGGTCCTCATATTTGCCGCGGATGCCCTTGAGGATGAGGATCGTGTCATCGACGGACGGCGCCTCGACCTTCACCGACTGAAAGCGCCGGTCCAGCGCGCTGTCCTTCTCGATGTACTTGCGGTATTCGTTGAGGGTGGTCGCCCCGATGCATTGCATCTCGCCGCGCGACAAGGCGGGCTTGAAGATGTTGGACGCATCCATCGCGCCCTCGGCGGCGCCCGCGCCAACGATCGTGTGGAGCTCGTCGATGAACAGGATGACGTTCTTGGAACGTTTGATTTCATCCATCACCGCCTTGATGCGCTCCTCGAACTGACCCCTGTATTTTGTCCCGGCCACCATCAGCGCGAGGTCGAGCGTAATGACCTTCTTGTCGATCAAGATTTCCGGCACGACACCCGTCGCGATCTCCTGCGCGAGGCCCTCGACGATGGCGGTCTTGCCCACGCCGGCCTCTCCGATGAGCACGGGATTGTTCTTGGTGCGGCGGCAGAGAATCTGGATCACCCGGCGAATCTCCTGCCGCCGGCCAACCACCGGATCGAGCTCGCCCTTTTGCGCAAGCTCCGTGAGATCGCGTCCGAATGCCTTCAGCGCGGGCGTCTTGACCTCCTTCTTGTCCTCGGGCCCGCCGCCTCCCCGGGGGGACGGCGCCGCCGCCTCCTCGCTGCCCTCGCCTGTAAACTGCGGATCCAGCTCGCGGAGGATCTCCTGCCGTGTGCGCTCGATGTCGACGTCGAGCGACTTCAGCACCCGGGCGGCGACCCCCTCGCCTTCCCGGAGCAATCCGAGGAGGATGTGCTCAGTGCCGACATAGCTGTGGTTCAGCGTCTTTGCTTCCTTGCCGGCAAGCGCGAGCACTTTCTTCACCCGCGGCGTGTATGGAATGCTCCCCGCGGTCTTCGTCTCCGTGCCGGTGCCCACCTGCTTTTCGACGGCAGCCCGCACGGTCTCGAGGTCGAGCCCCATCTTCTGGAGGACGCTGACCGCGACCCCCTGCCCGAGCTTGATGAGACCGAGCAGGATGTGCTCGGTGCCGACGTAGTTGTGGCGAAACCGGTCGGCTTCCTTCCGTGCCAGCGCGAGGACCTGCTGCGCGCGGGGCGTGAAATTGTTCATTGGTTCCATGAGAGCGAGTGGGCGGCGATCAGTTCTTACCCGTCACATTAAAGTCCGGAGGTCCGAAATTGGCGAATTCGGTCCGCAACAGCTGGGCGCGCAAGAGGTCGCGCTGACCCGACTCGAAGGCGCCGTGGGCTGAATACTGAATGTGGCCGGGCTGGGCCTCGATCAGAAGGCGGTCGATCACCGGGCGCCGCGCTTCCGGGAACACATTCAGGTCGATGCCGAGCCGCACGAGCGAAAGCAAATTCATGACCTCGGCGGATGTGAGCAGCCGGCCATTCTGGAGGATGCCGAACGCCCGGCCGATCTTGTCGAAGAGCTTGTTCGTGTCGGTCTCGAGAAGCCTGGCGCGCGCGTTGAGCTCGTGCTCGATGATCGTGTTGAGCACGCTGGACAGACGCTTGATAATATCCTCCTCAGATTCGCCGAGCGTCGTCTGGTTGGAAATCTGGAAGATGCTGCCGCTTGCATCGGACCCTTCCCCGAAGAGCCCTCGGACAGCCATGCCGAGCTGGTTCACCGCTCGCACGACCTTCTCCATCTGGCTCGAGATAACCAGGGCGGGCAGGTGCATCATCGCCGAGGCCCGCATGCCGGTGCCCAGATTCGTCGGGCAGGCGGTCAGATAGCCGAGCGTGGGAGAGAACGCGTAGTTCAGCTTCTCCTCGATCTCGGAATCGATCGCATTAATCGCGTTCCATGCCTTCTTCAGTTGAAAACCCCCGCGCATGACCTGAATGCGCAGGTGATCCTCCTCGTTGATCATCACGGCCGCGGACTGGTCGCGACTAATCACCACTCCTGCGCCACGCTTCGCGCTGCTCAGCTCGCGGCTGATCAGATGGCGTTCGACGAGGATCTGCTTCTCCAGATCGGTGAGCTCATCAATTGTCAGGCTCAGTCCCTTCTTCATCTGCGGCAGATCGGCCACAACAGCCAGGCTCTCAGCCAACATGGCGCTCCGCTGCGCCTCTTTGGCCCACCCCGGGAAGGGCTGCCCGGTGAGGTTGCGCGCCAGACGAACACGCGTCATGAGGACGATCGCACACTTGCTGGTCGAGGTGTCGGTCAGCTCCGATTGGGCTTCGAAAAGAGGGGCGATCTTCATGTCAGCTCAATGCCTGGCCTTCGAATGCCTGTTTGACCTGGTGGATTTCGTCGCGAAAGCGGGCCGCATCCTCATACCGTTCGGAGCGTATCGCGTTGTCCAGCTCGCCTTGAAGATGGGTGAGACGGTCGTAGAGGGATTTCCGTTCCAGCGCCCTGCGCGGCACCTTGCCGACGTGGACGGTTCCCTTGTGCATGTTGCTCAGCAAGGGCTCGATGACCTGTTTGAACGCCTCGTAGCAGGCTGGACACCCAAACCGGCCCTGTTTCTTGAAGTCCGCCTGGGTGGCGCCGCACTGCTCGCAGCGGACCACCTCGGCTTGCGGCACAGGGTTGAGCGAAGCCTTCAGCAGAAGATCCGCCAGCGAGAAGCCGCTCGGATCGGTCACGCCCTTGGCCTGCGCGCACTCCTCGCAGAGGTCAACCTTGTGTATCTTGTTGTTGACGATCTGCGTGAGATGGACGGTCGCGGGCTTGCCGCAGAGGTCGCATTTCAGGGAATTGGCCATGGATCAATATAACACGGTGTATGAAAACGGCGATACGCGACGCACAAAAGTGAGACACGCCCGCGCGTTTCCATCGATTCTTTGCACCAATCATGCCATCGGCACGTCCGGTGGCAAGGATGAGCTCAAGTGTGGCAAAAGAACCTTTACGATTGCATTCTGCATTTGACCTGGAAGCGCGGACTGAGCCGACACGCGCCGGTCAGATCCTCGTTCCCTCGGTGAGAACCCGCTGGCGAAACTCGGCCAACACCCGGCTCGTCACCGGCCCGGGCTTGCCGTCGCCAATCTCGCGGCCGTCGAGCTTGACCACCGGGATGACTTCGGCGCCGGTGCCTGTCAGGAAACACTCGTCCGCGTTCCACAGGTCGTAGCGCGTCAGTTCGTGTTCCTCCAGCGGCAGCGACAGGGCGCGCGCAATCGCGAAGATCGACTCGCGCGTGATTCCCCGGAGCGCACCCTGCTGGGCGGACGGTGTCAGCAGACGGCCCTTGTACACAATGAACACATTGTCTCCGGTGCATTCGGCGACGAACCCGGCGTCGTTCAACATGATGGCTTCGAGCGCGCCGGCCTGCCGGGCCTCGATCTTGGCAAGGATATTGTTGAGGTAGTTGAGCGACTTGACCATGGGCGGCAGCGCTGCCGCGCCAAGGCGCCGGGTCGGCACAGTCACGATGCTCAAACCGCTCGTGTAATACTCGGGCGGATAGAGCGCGATCGTGTCGGCGATGATGAACACCGATGGCTTCGGGCACAGCCATGGCGAAAGGCCGAGATCGCCGACGCCGCGCGTGACCACCAGGCGGATGTAGCCGTCGCGCAGTCCGTTCCGGCGGCAGGTTTCGCAGACTGCTTCGGCCATCGCTGCGCGAGAGAGCGGAATGGTCAACATGATGGCTTTCGCCGAACACCACAGGCGCTCCAGATGCTCGTCGAGCCGGAAGACATTCCCCTGATAGAGGCGGATCCCCTCGAAAATCCCGTCGCCATAAAGCAGGCCGTGATCGAACACGGAGATCTTCGCATCCGCCTCATCCACAAACTGGCCGTCCAGGTAGATCTTCATACTCAGGCAGCACCCTTGGGCATCGCGGAACCTTTGTCGAGCCCGGTGGAAAATTTCGCCTTGTGTCCGGGGAATTCAATTCGCAACTGTGCCCTATCCCCTCCCCCTATGCATACAAATAACCATACTCGAGGCCTCCGGGCCTTTACCTTGATCGAATTGCTCACCGTTATCGCCATCATCGGCATCCTGGCAGCAATTATCATCCCGACCGTTGCGAAGGTGCGCGAGACAGCACAGCGCGCCGTCGACGCAAACAACCTCAGGGAAATCGGCAAGGCGGCGATGATTTTCGCCGCCGAGAACAACGACCGCCTGCCGGACCCGCTCTCCGCCGCGGCGCAACAAAACGTCCAGGCCTCGAGCAACTACTTCCGCTGGATCGGAGTGCTCGGGCACGCCGGCACCCTCAATGACGCCAGCCCCTATTTCGCGAAGAACGATCCGATGTTCGACGGCGAGATGCCGGCCACGGTCATCGATCCCGACGATGTGACGCACGGCCAGGTCATTGCGACGCTCGAGGCGAAGACACCGAGCTTCGAATTCGTCGGCGGTCTGAAGATGAGCGATCCCGCAACAACTCCGGTCGCCTTCACCCGCGGGCTCAACGCCGATGGCGTGTGGGACAACGACCGCGGCGCCTACCGCAGCACGGGCGGCCACATCGTATTCCTGGGCGGCAATGTCCAGTATTACCAGTCGATCGACAACCGCCTGGTCAACACCGCCGGGAAGCCCACCAACGACATCCGCGAAACCATTCCGGCGCCGACCGGCGGCACCCAGCGCATCTACGGCAAGAACTCCGCCATCGCGACCGAAGCCGGCGTGGCATCCGTGGCGCCGTAGCAATGTCGTTGGGCAGATTTGCGGGCATTGCCAAAAGAAAATCCTGCGGCGATTGGCGGAGCGGTCATTTCTCGGCCAGACTTTCTGGATGACCGTTCCGCCCTCCCCTCCTGACGAAGGAACCACCTACGTCATCGGCCACCGGAACCCGGACGCCGACGCGATCTGCTCCGCGATCGCTTATGCTGCATTCAAGGAAGCGCGCCGCCAGCCGGGCCACATCCCCGCGCGTTGCGGCAATTCCAACGCGCGGATCGACGCCATCCTGGCGCGCTTTCACCACCCGCTGCCGGTTCATGTGAGCGACGTCACGCCCCGCGTGCGCGACCTGATGGTCTCCGATGTCATCTCCGTCCCTCCGGATGCGACCTGTGCCGAGGCGCTCGAGCTGATCGAAGGGCATGATATTCGAGTACTTCCGGTTCTGGATGCCGCCCGAAGACTCGTCGGGACGATCTCGATCTTCCAGCTCGGCAGCTTCTTCACGCCCACGGTGCGCGAGCCCCGGCTGATGCGCCAGGTCTACACCCGGCTCGCCGACATTGCACGCGCCCTCAAGGCGCGCATTCTCCACGTCACAGACGAGAATATCCCCGAGGAACTCTATGTGCGTATCGGCGCGATGGACATCCGGTCGTTCGCCAAGTTCTCGGACCAGGAGCACGTCGCCGCACGCCAGTCGGTGATCATCGTCGGCGACCGCTGGGACATCCAGCAGCGTTCGATTCAGATCGGCGTCCGCCTCCTGGTGATCACGGGCAACCTGCCCGTGGACGACGAGGTCGTCGAACTCGCGAAGGTCCGCGGGGTCAGCCTGATCGTCAGCCCGTACGATTCGGCGACCACGGCCTGGGTCATCCGGACGGCCACGAGCATCAGGCGGCTGGTCGACCAAAAATTCGTTTCCTTCGACGCCGACACCCGCATCGCCGACGTGCGCAGGAAGGTCGCCAACTCGGCTGCAGCGGCGTTCATGGTCGTCGCCGACGACGGGAGCCTGCAGGGAATCCTCACCAAGACCGACATCCTCAAGCCGGTCAAAACACGGCTTGTGCTGGTCGACCACAATGAGATGACCCAGGCCGTCACCGGCGCCGCCGAGGTGACGATCACCGAGGTCATCGACCATCACCGGCTCGGAACCCTCAACACGGCCCAACCCATTCTCTTCATCAACGAGCCGGTCGGCTCGACGTGCACCATCGTCGCGGATCTCCACCGGAGGGAGGGGCTCGTCCCGTCGCCGGATCTCGCGGGCATCATGATGGCCGGCATCATCTCGGATACGCTCAACCTCAACAGCCCGACGTCGACCGAGAAGGACGCCGGAGTCCTCCGTTGGCTGTCCCCGATCGCGGGCGTCGACTGTCGCGATCTTGCGGATACAATCTTCAGCTCGGGTTCCGTGATTCTGGCCAGTCCGCCCGAAAAGGTCGTTCGCTCCGATGTCAAGATCTACGACGAGGACGGCGTGCGTTTCGCGGTCGCCCAGGTCGAGGAGCTCGGCTTCGGCAATTTCTGGGGCCAGGCCAGGGCGCTGTCGTCCGCATTGGATGGCCTGTGCGCGGGAGAACGCCTCGTGTTCGCGGGATTGCTGGTCACCGACATCAACACCCAGAATTCGCTGCTCCTGGTGAAGGGCGACGCGGAGATCATCGCGCGGATTTCCTATCACCACATCGAGCAGAACGAGATTTTCGACCTGCCCGGCGTTGTCAGCCGGAAGAAGCAGCTGATTCCGTATCTCACAAGCCTGCTCAAGGAGATGCAGGCCGAGGGGGCGGCTCCGACGCCAAAAGCCGCCTCTTAGCCCGCCTATTTCTCACAGCGGCATGGCGGCCGCCAAAGGTAGCGCCGGTCTGCCGGTTCTTTCTGGCCTGGGCTCGCCGCGTTGGCAATGATCCCCACCGCCAATGCGCACTGCCAAGTTATCCACCGTATGGGTGCTCGTCCTGTTTGCCGGGTTGATCGCAATCGGCGGAGTCATTCGAAGGCACCTCGCTTCCGCGCATTCCGCGAGGAGCGCCCACGGTGCATCGGAAACGCCCGCTGGCGGACCGGCGGCGAAAGACATGGTGCAGACGCAACTGCAGCTGGTTGCGATCCCGGAAGAGCAACCCGGCCGCTCCGAGACCGGGGCTGTGTCGCCCGACCAATCCCCGGCTCCTGCCACCGTTGAGACCTTTCCGCGTCCGGTTGCGAACTGGCTGGAAGCCCAGATCGAGCTCGCACGGCGCGGATTCTCCAGCGGGTCCATCGATGGAGTCGTTGGATCCCAGTCGATCTCGGCCCTGAAGGCGTTCCAGGAATCCGCCGGTCTGCCCGTGACGGGAGCGCTCGACCCGGCCACGCGCGCCAGCCTGGCGCTCGCGACGCCGCCAATCGCCCCGGTGACTTTGACAGCTGAAGATCTGGCCGGACTTGAGGCACTCAGTCCGACCTGGCTCGGGAAGTCCCAGCAGACGGCGCTTGCGTACGAGAACGCCCTCGAGATGGTGGCCGAGCGGACGCACGCACACCCGGCATTGATCCAGCAACTCAATCCGACGGTGGACTGGTCCGTGATCACGCCGGAAACGGCAGTCTCCGCTCCGGCAGTGGGGCATGTCGCAATCCGGGGCAAGGCGTTCCAGCTTCACATCAGCCTGGATGATCATGTTCTGGAGGCGCGGGACGACTCCGGGAATCTTATTGCGCATTTTCCAGTGAGCATCGCGCGCGACGTGGAAAAGCGTCCAGCCGGGGAGCTCCGCGTGACCGTGGTCATCCCGGATCCAAACTACACCTTCGATCCCGACGTGTTTCCGGAGTCCGAGGATGCGCGCGAACTCGGCCGCAGACTGATCATTCCGCCCGGTCCCAACAATCCGGTCGGCGTGGCCTGGATCGGCCTCGATCGCCCCGGTTACGGGATTCACGGCACGCCGTTCCCGGAACAAGTGGGGCGTACCGAATCGCACGGCTGTTTTCGGCTCGCCAACTGGGATGCGCTGACGCTGCTCGATCTGGCGTGGGTCGGGTTGCCCGTCATCGTGGAACCCTGAGCCCGCAGCAACGCTCGGACATTCCGCGACAGCGAAATACACGCGATTCCTGTCGCACCAATCGATGCCCGCGTGAGATTGCCTTGAGAATGGGCCGCGGACGAAACCGGGAAATTCCATCGCACCCTGATGCGCCCTGGCGCAATCAGCCGGCTGTCTCCTGGACACTGTTCTCGATCACGCCGGTCGCGATCGCATGCCGGGTGAGTCCGGCGGTGTCGTGGATGTTGAGTTTGTCCATCAGTTGCTGCCGGTGTTTCTCAACGGTCTTCACACTGATGCCGAGCTCGGCGGCGACCTGTTTGTTCGCTGCTCCTTCGGCCACGAGTTGCAGCACTTCGGCTTCGCGGGCGGTCAGGGGCCGGCTGGGCTTTCCGCGGGCAGCACCGCACTCGCGTGACTTCCGCTCGGCGTCCCCCAGGCGTTTTGCAATGGACGGACTAAAATACGAATGACCGCTGACGATCTGCTTGATGGCGTGGACCAGCACCTGCCCGGAGTTCTGCTTCACCAGGTAGCCCGATGCGCCGACTGCGGCCATATGCGCCACATACTCGTCGTCGCTGTGCGCGGAGAGCACCAGCACCTTGGTTTCAGGCGCCGCGGCCAGAATCTGCCGCGTTGCCTCGAACCCGTTGAGCAGGGGCATGGCAATATCCATCACGACAATCGCCGGGCGGAGTTTTCGGGCGAGCTCCACGGCCTGGCGGCCGGTTGACGCCTCGCCGACGACTTCGAAGTCGCCACACAGCTCCAGCAGGGACCGCAATCCTTCGCGGACAATACCATGATCTTCCGCGAGCAACACCGTGATTCGCTTCATAAGCTTGATCCTCGTAGTTTCCAAACCGGGTCCAGGATGTTTTTTGGTGGATGCGTCTCGTTGTGCAAGGCGGCCCACGGACCGCGACTATTGCTCAAGCCAACGTGGTCGATTCAGTACGTGCGCAAGTAATCAACTAGCGCCTGGGGCCGGCCGTGGCGAGCGATTGCTTATGGGGTGATGACCTACCGGCCGTGCGTGAACCCGCAGCGCCGGCTCCCTGATGGAGGTCGTTGGTGGGGAAACACCCCATGATCTTCATGAAACGTCAGGCGTAGAATCGGGCTCCTGAAGAACATCCCGCCTGCCTGCGCAGGCGGCTTTCCACCGCAAACAACCGCGATCCGCCATGAAATTCTTTCCAGCAGCCCGCACGGTCTTCGATCGCTCACCGAGGCAGGAAACCGCCGCGCCTGCCTCGGCAAAGGCGCTTTTCCACGCGATTCCATTGGGGACCGCCTGGGATCCGTTTGGTTCGCGATCGCCGACGCACACATTTACCCGGCCTCCAATGCCATCCTCGAACGCAGGCCCTCCGCTCGTTTCGCCCGCGGTTCGTTGAGGCGAAATTGCGATGGCTCTCGCCGATGTCTTGGGCCGGATGTTCGCATCCGCTGGTGGGACTATACCCCATGCTGTCCACCGGAATTCCAGGGTACCATCGAAGGGCGTGGCATCCGAAGCCCGTCTCCGAGGGTCACTTCGTCCTGCCCCTGGCGGGGAGGGACCTGGGGCCGCGCGCCAGCGCCGCGGGACATTCTTCATTCTTTCCCACCGCGTCTTTTCGTCGCTCATGTTTTCGAATCCGCGGGACGAACTCTCCTCCCATGTCAAAAAGATCCGTCTTTTGCATCGCCCCGTCCCGAGGCCGGGCTGACCGCATCGTCCACGAGCTGAAGGAAGCTGCATTCCCGAAAACGGATCTCTCGGTCCTGTTCCTTGACAGGAGTGCAGCCGTCGGAAACGCGAGGGCGCTCAGCAGCCCCGCCGCGGCTGCTGCGTCGGCAGCACCGTTCAATTGCGAGATCCGCGGGGTCCTGAGCTGGATTGATGGCATCCGATCCCTCTCAATTCCGGGCGTCGGTCCCCTCATCGCCGCAGGCCCGATTGCGGCAGCCTTGAGTGTCACGACAGTCGGAGGCATCGCCGGCGGTCTGATTGACTTCGATGTTCCCACCGTGGAGGCCCGCCGTTTTGAAGCGAGGATCGCGGACGGGCAGATCCTCATCGCCGTGCACACGGAGAATCCTGAAATGAGCGATCAGGCGCGCGCGATCTTCACCGCCAACGAAGCGGAGGCAATCTGCACGATGATCGACGTTTTCACGCCCGGATTTCCGTTCAAAAGCCTGCCGAAACCGACCCGCGAATCGGTGGCGTGAGCAGACCGCCGGTATCGCGAGCTTCATTGCACAAGACACGTGGTCACGGAACGACAATTTATCCGGGCTCCGCGCGCCTTCGGCTGGGTCGATTGCGCCATCGCCGGCCTGGGGGCGGCGCTCATCTATGCGCTCGTCACCGTAGCCCACGAATGGAACGGCCCGCTGCGGCAGGTCCCAGAAATCCATCTGGAGGCGCGATATCTGCCGCTCTACACCCTGTTCAGCCTTTCGCGCGGCATGATCGCCTACGGCGTGTCGTTTCTGTTCACGATGGTGTATGGATATGCGATGGCCCGGGTTGCGGGTGCGGAACGGGTCATGTTGCCGGTGCTCGACATCCTGCAGAGCCTCCCCGTCCTCGGATTCCTGCCGGGATTCGTTCTCGGGCTGGTTTACCTGTTTCCCAACCAAAACCTCGGCCTCGAAATTGCCTCGGTGCTGATGATCTTCACCGGGCAGGTGTGGAACATGACGTTCTCATTCTACGCGTCGCTGAAATCGGTGCCTCCGGATCTCGTGGCGGTGGCCCGCCTGGCCCGGATGTCATGGTGGGATCGCTTCTTCCGACTCGATCTCTCCTTCGCCGCAACTGGGCTGCTTTGGAACAGCATGATGTCCATGGCCGGCGGCTGGTTCTTCCTGATGGTAAGCGAGGCGTTCGTCCTCGGTGAACACGACTTCCGGCTGCCGGGCCTCGGTTCGTACATGAGTCTCGCCATCGAGCGGGGCAACGGGCGGGCGCAGCTGCTCGGCGTCCTGGCGATGCTCGGCATGATTGTGTTCGTTGATCAGGTGGTCTGGCGCCCCCTGGTGGCATGGTCGCACAAATTCAGCGATGACGAGACGCCCGCCGCCTCCGGCTCCTGGCTTTGGGAACGGATTCGAGGATCGCGGCTTTGGCGATTCGGGTCCGAGTCACGGGGGTTCTTTCAGCGGCGGATCCACCCTCCCGGGCTGGCATTCAAGATCCGCGCTGAAGCGCCCGTCCTCCGCCCGACCCGCGCACGGCCTTGGATCAAGCGACTCGTTGTTCTCGCCATCGCAGCAGGAATCCTCATTGGCGCGGTCAAGTATTTCTCCCTTCTGATGGCGCTCACTGGCGCGGAGTGGTTCCAGCTGCTCCGGAGCACGGCAACGACGTTTCTGCGCGTTGTCATCGCAGTTGCGCTCGCGTCGCTCTGGACGATTCCTGTCGGCGTCATGATCGGACGCAATCCGCGTTGGTCGCGCGTCCTTCAACCCGTCATCCAGATGGCTGCGAGCTTCCCGGCGCCGATGATCTTTCCGGTGGTCGTGGGGGCAATGCTGGCGTTCGGCACCGGCTTGGGAGTCAGTTCTGTCGCGCTTCTTCTGCTGGGCACGCAGTGGTATATCCTTTTCAACGTGATCGCGGGCAGCAGCGCGATTCCGCGCGAGCTCTGGGAAGTTTCGCGGCTGGCGCGGTTCTCATGGCGGCACCGCTGGCAGCAGCTCATTCTGCCCGCGATTTTCCCGAGCCTGCTCACCGGCTGGATCACTGCGATGGGCGGCGCGTGGAATGCCAGCATCGTCGCCGAGTACATGAAATATCGCGGCCAGACCCTCATGACGACCGGTCTCGGCGCGGCGATCAGCGAGGCGACCGAGCGCGGCGAATTTCATATCCTCGCCGCAGCGGTGGGCATCATGGCGGTGACCGTCGTGGGCTTCAACCGGCTCGTCTGGCGCCCGCTCAATCACCTGGCTCAAACCCGCTTCGCCTTGGACACCTGACCATGCCAACGCCCCTTTTGGAAATTCGAAACGTGTTTCAGACCTTCTCCGGCGCTGGCGGCGGAACGGTGGAGATACTCCACGACATCAATCTCGAAATCCGCGAGCGCGAGGTCGTCGCCATCCTGGGACCGTCAGGCTGCGGCAAATCGACGCTCCTGCGCGCAATCATCGGGCTGCAACCGCCGACTTCCGGCCAGATCCTGTACCGCGGTCAGCTGCAGCTCGGGCTGAATCCATCGACCGCATTGGTGTTCCAGAACTTCGCCCTGTTTCCGTGGCTGACCGTGCAGCAGAACGTCGCGGTCGGCTTGTCGCATCTTCCCATGACCGCAGGCGATCGTGAAGAACGCGTGCGCAAAGTGATCGATGAGGTCGGACTTGCCGGATCCGAGGAGGCGTTTCCGAAGGAACTCTCAGGCGGCATGAAGCAGCGCGTCGGTCTCGCCCGGGCACTGGCCGTGCAGCCGGAGATTCTCTGCATGGACGAACCGTTCAGTGCCCTCGACGTGCTCACCAGCGAGACCCTGCGCAACGAGGTCATTGACCTCTACACGACCCGGGCTTCCCCCGTGAACACCATCCTCATGGTGACGCACAGCATCAGCGAGGGAGTGTTCATGGCGACGCGACTCGTGGTCATGGGCGCGCATCCGGGAAGCATTCGCGCCATACTCGACAACACGCTCCCCTACCCGCGCGACGAGCGACATCCGGATTTCCTCGCCCTGGAGCAGAAGCTTCACGAGCTCATCACCCAAATGGTGCTGCCGGCGAAGTCCGCCTCAGCCGCGGTCGCCGGCGCCGGTGGGCTGCCGGTCCAGTCCATTCCGGGCGTCTCGCTCAGCAGGACGATCGGCCTCCTCGAGATGCTGGGAGACGATGGCAGCCTGGAGTTGTTCGAGCTGACCCGCCGCGCCCATATCGAACTGAGCCAGTTTCTTCTTGTGGTGAAGGCCGCCGAGATTCTTCGCTGGGTGACGACACCCGGAGGGAGCGTTGCCATGACCGCCGAGGGCCGCACGTTTCTCGGTGCCGACATTGCGACGCGGAAGCGGTTGCTCAATGCCACACTGCGAGGCTTGTTTGTCTTCGACCTGGTCGTGCGTGCGCTGCAAAAGTCCGCGAAGGGAGAAGTCAATGAAGCGGTGGTCCTCGATCAGCTTGCGCGCGCGTTGCCGCACGAGCAACCAGCGCGGGTTCTCGGGACCGTCGTGGCCTGGGCTCGCTACGCCGCACTGTTTAAATACAGCAGCCTCCAACGGGTGTTCCATGGCCTCCAAAATCCCCGGTAGGGTTATACCGCATAGTCGAAGCCCGGCCTGTCGCATAGCCTAGGAGAATGGGACATGTCATCGCCGTCGCAGTGTCCCAAGGGCGATTGCCGTGCACGTCTGCCCTTACACCGGCGACGATTCACCAACGGAAAACAAGACACAGAAATATGAACACACTCGAAATCAAGGGCGACTGGAACATCACCAGGGGAAAACTGAAACAAAAGTGGGCCAACCTCACGGATGACGATCTCCAATGGGCCGATGGCAGACACGAGGAGCTTCTGGGCCGCATCCAGAAGCGGACCGGCGAAACCCGCGACGCGGTTGAAAAGGCCATCCGGGACGCCATGTCCTGCTGCTGCAAATAGCCGCCACGCGCGTGCCCGAGCCTGCGGATCTCCGGCCGTGACGCGCAATGCGTTTGGAGTGTGCCAGAGCCCCTTTCGTCATGCCGCCCTGCTCTTCGATCCGGGACGTTTGCGATCGCGTTGCTGCGCGCTCGTCTGTCCGCGAACTGCACACGGGTCCGGGGCATGCCACAAAAGCTTCATGAACCCGATTCGCACACGGTTGGCGCTCATCCTGTTCTTCATGGTCGCGCTGGCGGCCGTTGAAGTGCATTGCGCGGATCTGTCAGCCGCACATCCGCGCCTCTTGACCCCGGATGTCTATGCGACGGCCGGAGACCAGCTGACCTTGGCGCTGCTGGTTCCGGTTGATTCGAATCCAAGCGTGCCCCCCCCCGCTCCATCGCAGACATTGACGCTGATCTGGGTGGCGAATGACCGGACCGAGGAATCAGTCTTTTCCCTGCAGCCGGGCCCATCGCAACCGCTGGCCCTCAGCGGCCAGAAGTTCCAGACTTATGCCTACACGGGGATCGTGCCCGGCGGCCTCAATGGACCGACCATGATCGAGACACACGAGATGCCGATCGCCCGAGGGCTGGTCTCGGTCCAGACACCGCGGGGTTCCCAGCTCCTTGCAGAATCCGCCATGACCCCCGCGAAGCCGCCCTCCGCAATCAAACAGGCGGCCGCTGCGGTGATCCCGACGGCGGCGCCGCTCAATGCCGAAGACCATGAACTCCTTCTTCGCCGCGCAATCCGGACTCCAATCATCCCCGGGATTTCCGCCAACGAGCCCGTCTATTTCATTCTCGGTTACCGCCCGGACCTGAATGCACGATTTCAACTGAGCTTCAAGTACCAGCCGTTCGAAGCCACGTGGCTGCGGCACCTCGGCGGGGCATTCACCATGACCACGCTCTGGGATCTCAGCAGCCCGTCCGTGCCGTTTGTCGACTCGACGTATCGCCCTTCGCTCTCGTGGTACGGCGACACGAGACCGTTCCTCGGCAACAAAGATCTCCGCTTGTCATGGCAGGCCGGCATGTGGGAGCACGAATCAAATGGACTTGGGAACACCGACTTCGCCCGCTCGGCGACCGGCTCCGATTCGCGTTCGCTCAACATCGGGTTTATACGCCCCAGACTCATCTGGCAAATCACCGAGAAGGACTCCCTGTCCGCCTCGCTGAAGCTCTACCAGTATTACGACAAGGCGGCTCAAAACAGTGACATCAATCTCTACCGCGGCTATGCTGATCTGCGCCTCCGCTACCAGCACGAGGACTGGGTGCTATCCGGCCTCTTCCGGCGCGGGAGCGTCGGCTATTTCAGCGAGATCGACCTCGGTATCCCGCAGGAGAGCTTCCTGAAATGGTTTTCGCCTGACCTCGGGAAGAAGAATGTCCACGGCTGGCTGCTGTTGCAGTACCTCAGCGGGTACGGCGAAACCCTTCTCGATTACAACCAGCGGATTCCCGAGCAGGTCCGGCTCGGCTTCATGCTCGTCCCCTAGCCGTCGGGCTTCGCCCTCCGCGCTCTCAAGAAACAGCGGATCGTTGTAGCCGGCCGCGCTGAGGCCGGTCCGGGGTCGGCGCCCCCGGCTACACGTTTCTTCCCGTCGCGAGCAAAACCGCGTTTTGCATTTTTGGCTCCTAAGCAAATGGCTGCCGCGGTTTGTAGAGCATCTTTCCCGGGGTTGTCTTCAGCCGGTGGGCCATCACTTCCTTTGGTGTCGCTTCCGGGCCAGGCGCGAGCGGTTCGGGTTGTGGCAGCAGCTCTGCCACGGTTTTGTGATGGTCGGTCTTTTCCACCGCCGCAAACACCGTGACTTCGGTTGGCGTGCCGTCCGGGTTCTGTTCCACCGCTTGGACTGCAGCATCACTATAGAAGCCGCTGTCGATCAGGATGGCTTTGACCTGCGGGGCCACTACAGGGCTGCACGGTCGACGACGATGCGGCAAGCGGGCGAAGGTCGGCGGCGGCGGCGGTTCCGCCTCGGAATTCGGATCCGCCCGCCCCATGGACGCCAACGGACGATGTCACGGATCACGTGACAACCCCGTCCCCACCTGCCGAGCCGCTTTGTAACGTAATACGTGACAAACCGGTCCGCGGCTTTCCAGCTGCGTTGTAACGTAATACGTGACATCCATCGCGAGTTGCGGAGGCGATTCGATCCGCAGCGGGCATTCGCTCTGTAACGGAGCACGCTACATGATCGGTCCGAGATTTCTCCTCGTTTGGCCAATCGAAGGCATTCTGCGATGCCAGTGGCGTCCCTCTCACGCGGGTTTCTTCCTTGGCCAGTCGACGACTGCATGCCGGTCTGCGGGCTCGGCGGGCGGGTAACACCCCATACGTTCGTTTCGGGTTACAGGCTATCGTTCGGGACACTTGGTCTTGTCGGTCGACAACGCCAATCCGCCAACCACCTATGAAAGCTGCATTTTCGCTCGCGCTCACATTGTGTCTCGGATTTTCCGTGCGCGCTCAGACACCGGGCGCGACCTACCCGCCCGAACAGCTGGATCAGCTGCTTGGACCGATCGCACTCTATCCCGATCCACTGGTCGCGGTGATTCTGCCGGCTTCGACCATGCCCTCGGATATCGCGCTCGCCGCGGATCTTCTGGCGGCGAACGGCTCCGCGAGCCAGATCGACGCGCAACCGTGGGATCCGAGCGTCAAAGCGCTGGCCCGCTATCCCGATGTCGTAAAATGGATGAACAGCAATCTCGACTGGACGCAGGCGTTGGGCGCGGCGTTTGCGCAGCAACCGGCCGACGTCATGAGGTCCATCCAGCAACTCCGGGTGCAGGCGCGGGCGGCCGGAACGCTCGTCGACACGCAGCAGCAGCGCGTCGTTTTGGAAGGCGACAATATTCGGATCGTGCCCGCTCAAGCGAATGTGATCTACGTGCCGCAGTACGATCCGGCCATCGTCTACGAAACGCCGGTCGGCTATGACGGACCGTTCATCACGTTCGGAATGGGTTTCCCGGTGGGCGTCTGGCTTGGCTACCAATGCGATTGGGATGATTTTGGAATCTGGATGGGACCCTGGAGTGCCGGTTGGGGCTACAGCCGTGAATGGCGAAATCCGGGCTCGGGAAGAAATTCCTGGCGGGCATGGCAACCGGATCCCCGTCGTTCCCGCGACGTCGTGCGCAATTTCTACCGGCCGGGAAGCCGCCTCCCCAGCCCGAGAGTCATTGCAGGCTACCGGGAGCCGGTCCGCCGACCGGGTGTCGCAGCCCGCCCTGCGATCTCGCGCGCGCCCTCCCGTCCGGACCTGCGCGGACGGGCAATCGCAGCGCCGCGGCCGTCCAGCCCGGCTCCGTCGAGCAATCTTTTTGGCGGATATAGCCGGGGAACCCAGACGCGAGAGTTCAGCTCTCGTGGGCAGGTGAGTCGCGCAGCTCCAGTACGGGCTCCGTCTCCGCCAAGGGCAGCGGCTCCCACCCGCGCAGCACCTCCGGCGCGCGCATCCGTCCCCGCCCCCGCTCGCGCTGCGGCCCCGGGGCGCGAGGCACCACAAGGATCGGAAGACAAACACGAGCGACATTGATCTCCACCAAGAACCAATCAGGAACCATGAACCCTTTCCAGCAGTTGATGCGCACCAACTACACTCTCGCTACAGCGCTTGCGGTTATCGCTGTCGCGGCCGTCTCACCGCTCCGGGCGGATCCGGCAGGTCCGGCGGCATCGCCGCGGACGTTTGGATCTCCGGATGACGCTGTTAAGTCCCTCGTGGCGGCCACCAAAGCCGGCGACCACTCTGCGATTGATGCGATCTTTGGTCCCGAGGTGAAAGACCTCCTGTCCGGCGACGCAAAGCAGGACGCTATCGAGTTCACCGCGTTCTCCGAGCTGATCGGGCAGTTCTCCGAATTGGTTCAGAAGGCCGACGACCGTTACGTCCTCAATCTCGGGGATCAGAACTGGCCGTTCCCCATCCCACTCGTGAAGAAGAATGGAGCCTGGTCGTTCGACACGGCGGCAGGGAAGGAAGAGATCGTCAACAGGCGCATCGGCGAAGACGAGCTGATCGCCATCGGGGTCTGCCGGACCTACCTTGCGGCCCAGCGCGAATATGCCAGCGAGGACCGCTCTGGCGGCGGAGTGCTCAAATACGCGCAAAAGCTCCGGAGCACGCCGGGGCAGAAGGATGGTCTCTATTGGCCTGCGGCGCCCGACGAGGACCCGAGTCCGTTTGGTCCGTTCATCGCCGAGGTGCACGCCGAGGGTTATGGCGGAAAGACGGCCGAAGGACAACCGCAGCCGTTTCATGGCTACCGCTTCAAGATCCTGACTGCGCAGGGTCCAGCGGCTCCCGGCGGAGCTTTCGACTATATCATCAACGGCAACATGATCGCCGGTTTCGCGCTTGTCGCCTATCCTGAGCATTGGGGCGAATCCGGGGTGATGACCTTTGTCGTCAACCAGTGGGGCAAGGTCTACGAGCGCAATTTGGGCGCCGACAGCGCCGAGATCGCTGCTGCGATGACCGAGTTCAACCCCGATCAGGATTGGGCGCTCGTAAAGTCGCCCTGATCGGCCGGATTCTCGGCGTGTCCGTCGGGTGAAGCGGTCTGCCGTGCGCTTCTCTGGCCGTGTCATTTTCCGCGGAGGCGACGTCGCCTCGCCGACCGGTGTGCATCGAACAGACTGTGACTCTGCGGCGGAGTGAGGTGTGAAACATCCGGGCTGGGGCGAGGCCCCGCTAACCCGTCTCGACGCAAATTGCAGGAAGCGAGCTTCCACCTTCGCTGAAGCTACAGTGGACATGTGCTCGCGACCTGTCCTCCGTCCTGTCCGCCGTAGCCTTGGCGGAGGTGGAAGGCCCGGCGAAGGAGGATTCAGAGGTGATTATCGCGAGCAAGCTCGCTTCCTACACCGTTCACCTGACCACATCACCCTTGCGAGTGAGCCAGGCTCATTTTGAATCGTTACGGCTAGGCCTTCGCACCAAAACCGCCGGCCCAATAGACGATCGCGGAAATCACCAGAATTAAGCCAATGATCTCCGTGCCGATCGCAGGCCCGGCAAGAATGAAGCCGCCGCCGCCGAACAAGAGAAGAAGGACCGATCCGAGAATGAGTAGGTTCATGACGACAGGATAGGCCGCAACTGCCGGCCCCGCCATGGGGCCTTACCCTCCATACGCCGGTCTCATTCCGTACACAACGTCACAAATATTTGCGCATGAAGCGGAGGGCGAGACTCCCGTCGAGCCGCCTCTGGGATACGGGTTTCGGCTCGGCGGCCCGTTCGACAGGCTCAGGGTCCCGAGCGAAGTCGAGGGAGAGCCTCGCCCTCCAGAGAATCACCGATGAGCGAAAACTCACGACGCAACGTATCAGAGCGCCATGGAGCGAGCTCGGGCGCCGCCAGGAGCGTGCAGGCAAACACTCGCCGCCCGATCTAGCGTCGGAATCCGCCAGGATGAACGTCGCCGAAACCTCCGCGGCCTCCGTCCATCCACGGACCCTCGTGGCCCCATCCACCGCGACCGCGACCCTCGATCCCGACGAGGCAGCCGAACAGGCCGAATTGGAGACCGAGGAGAATGAGGCTTCCGAGCAGAATCTTTTTGAAGTTTTTCATGGGCGGTTGACTGGATTTGCGTTGTTCACGTATTCCACCATTCCGACGGTGCCGCCGGTGGGATCGGCAATCAGGGCGAAACGGCTCCCGAACGCCGCGTCGTGCGGAGCGATCACGATCTCCCCGCCAAGCCCCGGCACGCGGGCGAGGGCTTCATCGAGATTCGCGACCCGGATGATGCCCAGCCAGCTGGGTTTTGCATCGGCCGCCTCCCGGATGACGGACACACCGCCGCGATTGAATGCGCCGCTCGAGAAAATCAATTCGGATTTCTTTCCCATTCTCGCGTCCGGCCCAACATCATAGTTGAACACCTGCCGATAAAAGTCGGCCGCGGCCTGCGGGTCTTTCACAAAGAGGTGAAACCAATTCCAGGCGCCGACCACCGGCTCGACATCAGCGGAGTCCCCGGAACTCGACTGGAGAAGGCCGACAGGGGCCCCCGCGTTGTCCGTGACGATTGCCTGCGAGCCGATCTGCGGAAAATCACGTGCCGGCGCGCGCACCACTCCGCCCGCCCTGGTCACCGTCGAGAGCGCTGCGGCAATATCGCTGACGGCAATGTAATTGATCCAGCGCGACGCGTGCTTTTCCGCCGAGGCAGAACGCTGGCGAAGCCCGGCGACCGGGTGGCCGCCATTGCTGAGCACGGTATAGATCACGTCTTTTTGCTCAAGCGTGACCGCGGTCCAGCCGAACACACCGGTGTAGAATTTCGCCGCAGCCGTGGAATCGGCCGTATGCAATTCGGCCCAGACGAACTTGCCGGGGTGGCTCTCGGCGGTTGCGGGAACGTTAAGGGCCGGGAATGCTGCGGCGCGGGTGGAGGCTGGAAACGCGGTTCCCAGCAACGCCGCGGCCGCGAAGACGGTCGCTAGTCGGCAAGCAAGTGTTGTATGCATTGTGTTCATGAGTGCAGTGAGCGCCAGGACGAGTCGCTGAAGCGGATTCAGAGTCTGCGAAAATGATACCCTAGCTCGAAAGGCCCCCCCGGAGTATGGGGTATTACCCGCGTGCGATATCCCCGACAGCGCAGCAGCGCAGCACCGCCAAACCGTGCAAAAAATGAAAGAGTTTGGGGAGACAGTACTGCAATCGATTGCGCCGTTCAGCGACTCCAGGCATCGCACCTGCCTGAATCCACGGTAGGGTTGCGCCCCATGGCGTTGAACCCGCTCCGTCGGATACAATCCATTCACGGATCAATTCATATCCAACGAAAAGTCCGAAACGCACAACCCATCATCGATTTTATGAGCAAAGTACTCGGTATCGACCTAGGCACTACGAACTCCTGCATGGCCGTCATTGAAGGCGGCGAGCCCTCAGTTCTCGAAAACTCGGAAGGCAAGCGAACCACACCATCGGTGGTTGCTTTCACCAAAACCGGCGAACGCCTCGTCGGCGAGCCCGCCAAACGGCAGGCGGTCACCAACTCCCGCAACACGATCTATTCGATCAAGCGGTTCATGGGACGGAAGTTTGACGAGGTGCAGGAGGAGATCAAACGCGTTCCCTACAAGGTGGTCCGGGCCGCCAATGGCGACGCGGCGGTCGAAGTGGAGGTGAACGGCAGGCCCAAGCAGTTCAGCCCGCCTGAGATCTCGGCCATGATTCTCGCCAAACTCAAGGCGGATGCCGAGACGCGGCTGGGCGAAACAATCACCCAGGCCGTCATCACGACTCCGGCCTATTTCAACGACTCACAACGCCAGGCAACGAAGGACGCGGGCCGCATCGCGGGCCTCGAAGTGCTCCGGATCATCAACGAGCCCACCGCCGCATCGTTGGCCTACGGTCTGGAAAAGCGCAAGGACGAGAAGATCGCGGTGTACGACCTCGGCGGCGGCACGTTCGACATCTCGGTGCTGGAACTCGGCGACGGCGTATTTCAGGTAAAGGCCACCAATGGCGACACCCACCTTGGCGGCGACGATTGGGACAATCGCCTGATGGATTGGATGCTGGACGAGTTCAAACAGCAGAACGGGATGGATCTGCGCAAACAGCCGGAAGCGCTGCAGCGCATCAAGGAAGAGGCGGAGAAAGCCAAAATCGCCCTCTCCAGCGCACTGCAGTACGACATCAATCTGCCGTTCATCACTGCGGACTCCAGCGGCCCCAAGCATCTGAGTCTGAAACTCACACGGGCCAGGATGGAGCAACTTTGCGACGCATTGTTCGAACGCACGATCGCTCCGGTCAAGGCCTGCTTGAAGGACGCCAATATCGCAGCCGCGAAGATCGATGAGTTGGTGCTGGTCGGCGGCATGACCCGGATGCCGCACGTGGTCGAGACGGCGCGCACGCTGGTCGACAAACCTCCGCACCAGGGCGTCAATCCGGACGAAGTGGTCGCCGTGGGCGCCGCGATCCAAGCCGGCGTGCTCAAGGGCGAAGTCAAGGACGTGGTGTTGCTCGATGTGACGCCGCTGTCGCTGGGCATTGAGACGCTCGGCGGGGTTTTCACCAAGCTGATCGAGCGCAACACAACAATCCCGATACGCAAGTCACAGGTCTTCTCCACCGCCGCCGACAATCAGCCCGGAGTGGAAATCCGCGTTTTGCAGGGCGAACGCCAGTTCTCGCGCGACAGCAAATCGCTCGGCAATTTCACGCTCGACAACATTCCGCCGGCTCCCCGCGGCATTCCACAGATCGAAGTCAGCTTCGACATCGATGCAAACGGCATCCTGCACGTCACAGCCAAGGATCTCGGCACCGGCAAGGAACAGAAGATCATCATCACGGCCAGCAGCGGCCTCTCCAAGGCCGAGATCGAGAAGATGCGCAAGGACGGCGAACTTCACGCCGACGAAGACCAGAAGCGCAAGGAGGAGCTTGAAACGCGCAACGACGCCGACGGCGCGGTGTACCGCACGGAAAAACTGTTGAAGGAGAATCAAGGCAGCATTTCCGAGGGCAACCGCCGCAAGATCGAATCCGTTCTCAGCACAGTGAGGGAAGCGCTCAAAGGCAGCGACGCCGCAGCCATCAAGACAGCGAGCGAGAAGCTCAACGAGACCTGGCAGGCGGTCTCGGCGGAGCTCTACAAAGCGGCTTCCGAAAAGGCACGCGCGAGCCAGGGCACGTCCGGCGGCGAACGCGGAGTCCCGCCTGAACCTGGCGAACGTGCGGAAGACGGCAGACCGAGCGACGAACCGATCATCGATGCTGAAGTCGTCGATGAGGAGAAGGTCGCGTAGTCCGGTCTCGGGGTGATTTGGAGACGCGACGCCTTCGTCGCGTTTTCAAGCGGCGCGCCGATACGTTTTGGCCGCCGCCACGTGGTGCTGGCGCGAGAACAGCAGCGTCACGTTGACCGGCCGCGTGTTCTGCGCAGCTCAACGCCTCCGGGTCAGATGCCCGCCCTCATCACGTCAGTGCCACGGCGTCGCAGGGCGCGCTGTCGAAGGGCGATTTTGAAATGCCGCTTGCGTGCTTCCGGGTGGCGGTTTCGCCCAGGCCGACGATGTCATCCAGCACAACGACCTCCCCCAGAACAAAGGTGAGGCGCGTCTTACGTGGCAAGACGGGGATACAGGCGGGCGCCGATGCAGATCAGGAGGATCGTGGTCACGACGATGACCGCATAGTCGAAACCCAGACCGAACGCGCTCGTGCTGCCGGCGAGCATGACGGTGCGCAGGGCATCGACGACATAGGTCAACGGATTGAGATGCGAAACCGTCTTCAACCAGCCGGGCATGATATCGGTCGGGTAGATGGCGTTGCTCGCGAAGAACAGGGGCATCGTGAGCACCTGACCGACGCCCATGAAGCGTTCGCGCGTCTTCACAATGCACGCGATGATGAGCGAAAACGTCGAGAACAGCGTTGCAGCCAGGATGACGATGACCAGCACGTTGACGAGCGCAAGCGGGTTCCAGTCCAGTTTCACGCCGAGCAACAGCGAAAGCACGTAGACGATCACGGTCTGCGAGAGCGAGCGGATGCCGGCCGAAAAGCCCTTGCCGAGCACCAGGGCCGCGCGCGGAGTCGGGCTGGCGAGGAATTTCTGCACAATGCCCAGGTCGCGCTCCCAGATGACATTAATGCCGTAAAATATCGCCACGAAGAGAACGCTCTGCGCCAGGATGCCGGGAGCAATGAAGTCCAGATAGGGAATGTTGCCGGTATGCATCGCCCCGCTACGCGAGAACACTTCCCCGAAGATGAGCAGCCAAAGCGCAGGCTGGAGGGCGCGGGTGATGAGTTCCGTGAAATCGTGGCGCAGCTTGCGCAGCTCAAACTCGGTGATGACGAAAGTCTTCTCGATGAAACCGGTCAACGGGCGGAGAAACGTGGCGATCATAGGTCGAAGACGGACTGCAGACTTGGCCGTATCCATGCGAATTGTAGGAAGCGCGCTTCCACCTTCGCTAAAGCTTCGGCGGACATGTGCGCGCGACCTAGCCTCCGTAGGCCGGGCGAAGGAGGATTCAGAGCGATCCATCGCCCGCGAGCGGGCTTCCTGCGCCGATCACCTGGCGACATCTCGTTTACGAATGAGTGCGGGGATTTTTGTATAGTCATGGGTCTAACCAAGGCGCTCGGCCGTCGCGCGTTCGGCGGAGACGGAGCGGAAGTTGCCGCCGGAGTCCACAGCGCTGCCGGCATAGCGGTCGAAAACATCGTTCAGCGTGTGGCCCGGCCCGAGCGAGGCTTCGAGCTCCTTGCACGTGCCCAACGCCGCCACCCTGCCCCGGTGCATGATTGCCATGCGATCGCAATGAGCCTCCGCCTCCTCGAGATAGTGGGTGGTGAAGAACAAGGTCGTGCCGTAGTTGGCCCGCAGATCAACGAGAAGTTTCCAGACCGCATCGCGCGCAATCGGATCGAGCCCGACGGTCGGCTCGTCGAGGAACAACACCCGCGGCCGATGCAGCGTGGACAGGGCGATTTCCAGACGGCGGACCATGCCGCCGGAATACTCGCCGACAAGCCGCCCGCCGTCGGCGGTCAGGCCCATGAACTCCAACGCCTCACGGATGCGCGCCTGCTGCTCGCCGCGCGGCAGATCGTAGAGTTTGGCAAAGATGAGCAAGTTCTCATAACCGGTGAGCGATCCGTCCACGGAGACCGCCTGCGGCACGTATCCGATGGCGCGCCGGACACCGACCGCCTGGGTCGTTATGGAGAAACCGGCCACGCGCGCGTCGCCGGAGGACGGTGGCAACAGCGTGGTGAGCATCTTGATCGTGGTGGTCTTTCCTGCCCCGTTGGAGCCGAGCAGGCCGAAGACCTCACCGGCGTTGACCGAAAAACTCAGCGCGTCGACCGCCGTAAAGGCGCCGAAGCGCCGGGTCAGATTTTTGATTTCAAGAACGATTTCGCTCATATCCAATGATCAACTACATGACAATCCGGTTCTTGAGTCCAAGGGACTTCAACCGGAATGGCTGAAGAGGTCGGGGATCCGTCATCGAAGGAGGCTACCGGGCATACCATTCCGGCTCCATGGGGTTAAACCCGACCGGCGGTGCCCGGCAGGGAAGGCACCCCTGGCGGGAAACCGGCCCATTGCGTGGCGTAACGCCAGCCGCTCCGAAGAACGCGCGGTCTGCGAATGGCGCGGAGCAGGCAGCGGAGCACTCCGCCCCGATAGGTCCGCTCGCACAGTAGGGTATCACCTCATAGCAAAGCCACCCCGACTGCGCCAAAGTCGAGCGCCATCATTCGTGCTGATTTCGGAGCGACCAATTCTTCAATCACGCTGTCAGCCGGGCACGAACAGCGTACCAAAATGAAACGCACAGAACCAAAGCTCTACCATGCTCAACATAGCCAAAACACTCAAGGGATACAAACTTGGAAGCCTCGACGGGGACATCGGAAGGGTCAAAGAATTCTACTTTGATGACCGGTACTGGACGATTCGCTACCTGGTCGCAGACACGGGAAACTGGCTCACAAGCCGGCATGTGCTCATCTCGCCATATGCGCTCGGCACCATGAATGATGCAGAGCAGAACATCAGCATCAATCTGACAAAGAAACAGATCGAAAACAGTCCATCCTTGGACAGTGACAAGCCTGTCTCGCGCCAATTCGAGGATGAATACTACCAGTATTATGGATGGCCGATGTATTGGAGCGGACCCTACGCTTGGGGGAATTCTCCGCACATTGTGCGGGACCGCAATGCATGGAGCGGCTTGACCCAGTCCGTGAGGACGTGGGATCCCGATCTCCGCGACACCCATGCCGTGACCGGCTATCACATCCAGGCTGCCGACGGCGAGATTGGGCACGTCGAAGATTTTGTCATCGATGATGAGACTTGGGTGATTCGCTATCTGATCATCGATACACAAAACTGGTTGCCGGGAAGAAAGGTCCTGGTGTCACCGCACTGGATCGAACGAATCAGTTGGGGCGAGTCGACAGTCTTCGTCAATCTCTCCCGCGAGACCATCAAACAGGCGCCGGAATACACGGAGGAGTCCCTGCGGAATCGCTATTATGAGGAGGCACTGCATCGCCATTACCATCGCAAAGGGTACTGGGAAAATGAAACGACTGCCAACGAGCCTTTCCGAAAAGAGCAGAAATGATGAACACGCAAAAACTGATCGACACCGCGGTCGCGCTGGTCGCAGGCAACAAGGGCCTGCTGGCGATGGATGAAAGCATCCCAACCTGCAACAAACGGTTCGCCAGGCTGGGGATTCCCCAAACCGTCGAGGCCCGGCGCGCCTATCGGGAAATGCTCATTACGACGCCCGGCCTCGGCGAGTGCATCAGCGGCGCAATCCTTTGCGACGAAACGATCCGCCAGGAGAAGACGGACGGCACTCCCTTTGCCAAAGCCATCGCCGGCGATGGAATGATCCCCGGAATCAAAGTCGACGCCGGTGCAAAAGACATGCCGGGTCACCCCGGAGAGAAGATCACCGAAGGTCTGGACGGATTGCACGACCGCCTGGCTGAATACGTTCAGATGGGTGCCCGATTTGCCAAATGGCGCGCGGTGATTGCCGTGGCCAACGACATTCCCAGCCCGGGTTGCATTGAGGCCAACGCAGAGGCGCTGGCTCGTTACGCAGCATTGTGCCAGGAGGCCGGATTGGTCCCCGTCGTCGAACCGGAAGTGCTCATGGACGGCGATCACACCATGGAGCGGTGCTGTGAAGTCACGGAGGACGTGCTGCGGACCGTTTTCAATGAGCTCTACGCCCAGCGGGTGCTTCTGGAGGGCGTGATCTTGAAGCCAAACATGGTGCTTCCGGGATTGACCTGCCCGAATCAAGAAACGGTGGACGCGGTGGCCGATGCCACGGTGAAGTGTCTCTTGCGAGCCGTCCCTGCGGCCGTTCCCGGGATCGCATTCCTGTCGGGAGGCCAGGCGGCCGAACTGGCCTCGGCCCGTCTGAATGCCATGAATGTCAGATTCAAGTCACATCTCCCTTGGGGTCTGGCGTTTTCCTTTGCGCGGGCCATCCAGCAACCAGCATTGGAAATCTGGCGGGGCGAGCAGGCCAATGTGTTGGCTGCTCAACAGGCGTTGTATGGCCGCGCGTGGTGCAATCGGGCTGCGCGCCGTGGCGAATACACCGCAGCGATGGAAACGGCATGAGCGTGTCATCGCCTTCCTGATCCGGCGCCGCGGGAGATCCAGGGAACCCGCCCGAAACTCGCAATGAGCATCGACCCCAAAGACTACCGCGTGCCCTCAAGATGAGCTGCCCCGAGTTGACCCGGGGCCAAGCGCGGCGAACTCCGGGCGATCCGCAGGCAACTGGCAAGGTAGATTTGGGTTACGGGAAACACCCCATGGCGCAGGACCGTTGGCCGGTTCATTCTGTGCGCACAATCAGGCCTGTGCCCGGTCGGTTTGTGAAGGCTTCCGTCTTACCACGCGTTGTCTTTCCGCGAATCGAGGGCGAAACCCGCATTCTATTCCACCAGAAAACATCCTCCGGTGAACGCTCACCTCCGACTTGAAGTTGCGTTGGGAGAAGCCATGCAGGCGGGGATATTGGCCATTGTGGCGGCATGCGTCTTCTGCAGCGGTGGCTGTACGACGAGTCAATTGGGCAATCGGATGACCGAACAGGCGAGTTCGATACCGGGCGTCTATTACCAAGAGGTGCTCAACAATCTGGCCATGATTCAGGCCGACCCCTCGCGAATGCCCTATTTCTCCGATCCGCAGACCGCCCGCGTCCGGATCGATCGATCGGCCAGCGTGGGTTATGGCATGAACCTGGACTTGATTTCGACCGCTCCCACGGGTGTCCTCAGCCTCTTCAACCGCTATTTGTTCGACAAATTCAGCGGGACGTTCACGGGCAGTCAGATGAATTCGGGTGAGTGGACAGCGCTGACGGCCAACGACCCCGACAAGCTCTTCGCCATGCGTGCGGCCTACCGCCGCGTCGTCGGCGTTTCCACAGCCGAGGACGAGGAGATTCTTTCCGAGTTCTACTACCGTCATTTCGAGATCTCGGATGACACGCTGGCGCTTTTCCGCGACCACCATCCCGATCTGTACGAGAAGATCGGCGACAAATTGGCCAAGTTGAAAGGCATCGAATTCCTCAACGCCGAATACATGGAGCGCCGCCTCAAAGGTGATGACGTGATCGGCGAGGATGATTTCGAACGTTACCGTCGGCCCTTGCTCAAATATTTTCGCATGAGGAGCGAGATCTCGGAATTTGTCAGCGACGGCGACACTCACCACCTGCTCTACCTCGTTGCCTTGAAGCCCGGATGGCTTGGTTCAGGCCGAGAACGGGACATCCCAAAAACTGCGGCGTATGTCGGCCAGTATGGGAAAACGTATGTCTGGGTCATGCCGAAAGACACGGAACTCCTGACCCGGCTCACGCTCGCCATACTCGACATCCACACGTTCAAGAGCGAGCGATACGGAGGTTCGCGCGTCCAGCCAGGCATTATACCCCGCTAATTGCCGCTGCGCTGTAACGGCCAAAGGAAGCACGATCGAGATGGCGATCCTCGCCAAACCGGAAACGTCGGAAAAGCAGGATGTCAGAGCATGTTCCGTCAGAATGACCTTGTTGTGCACACTGTGGTTTGGAGACGCGACGCCCTCGTCGCGTCTCCATGAAATATGCATTCGTTTGGCGGGCGCTGCGCCCGCTTGCACTGAAGCTCCGGCGAGGCGTGCCGGGCCGTCCGTTCTGCTCGGCGCGCCCGACCGCGTGCTTCGGACAAACACGCGAGCGTGTATAGGCGTCAAAACGAGTACTCAAGATGGGAACAACCTCCGAACAATCTAGAGCCGAGACATCGACATTGACGCCAGCGTCCGCGAAGGCGCCCGACATCGCTGCCGCGACGATCCCCGAGACGCTCGCGGCGCTCAAGGTCAATCCCGACACCGGGCTCACGCACGCAGAGGTGGACCTCCGTCGGAAGGAGAACGGCTACAACGAAGTCGCCGGGCAAAAGGAGCACCCGCTGGTCACGTTTCTCGGCAAGTTCTGGGGCCTGTCAGCCTGGATGCTCGAAACGATCATGATTCTGTCCGCCGTGCTCCGGAAATACCCGGACCTCGCGGTGGTGAGCACGTTGTTGGTCGTCAATGCCGTCGTGAGTTTCATGCAGGAGCGGCGGGCCGCCGGGGTCGTCGCAGCACTGCGGAAGCGGTTGCAGGTGAGTTCGCGCGTCCGCCGCGATTCGATCTGGCAGGTCATTCCCGCCCGGGAGCTTGTTCCCGGCGACATCGTTCGCGCGCGGCCCGGCGACATCATCCCGGCGGACATAAAGCTCCTCACGGGGGCGTTGACCGTGGACCAGTCGGCGCTCACCGGCGAATCGAAGGACGCGGAGAAGGTGCCCGGCACCGTGCTTTCGTCGGGATCCGTCGTCCGCCGGGGCGAAGGCAATGGCGTGGTGATGCTGACGGGGGCGAAGACTTACTTTGGCCGCACCACGGAACTCGTGCAGCAGGCGCGACCGAAACTGCACATCGATGCGGTGATGGCCAAGGTCGTCCGCTGGCTCTTCCTCGTCGTTGGCGTGCTGCTTGGAATGGTGGTCGTGATGTCGCTCATACGCGGCACACCGCTGGTCGAGATGATCCCGCTCATGCTCATCCTGTTCATGAGCGCGATCCCGCTCTCCCTCCCCGTCATGTTCACGGTCAGCATGGCCGTGGGTTCGAAGGAGCTGGCGAAACGCGGCGTGCTGGTCACCCGCCTCAGCGCCGCGGAGGATGCGGCAACCATGGACGTGCTCTGTGTGGACAAGACCGGCACGATCACGATGAACCAACTGGCCGTCACCGGCGTAATCCCGCTGGAGCATGCAACGGAAGCTGACGTGCTCTTCGCCGGCGCTCTGGCGTCGAAGGAATCGAATCAGGACCCGATCGATCTTGCATTCCTGGCCGCCGCCAAGGAACGGCACGTCTTTGACAACGTTTCCAAGGTCACGCCCGTCTCCTTCGCTCCCTTTGACGCGAACAATCGGCGGACTGAAGCCGTGGCCGAGCAAAACGGACAGCAATTCCGGGTGATGAAGGGCGCCGTTGAAACGATCTCCCAAGCTTGCGGACTGCAGCCCCCGGCAATCGCGGCACTGGAAGCCCGGGTCAGCGAATCGGCCTTGAAGGGATTTCGGACGCTGGCTGTGGCTCGCAGCTCAAAGACGGGTGCCCCGGCTTTGCTCGGTTTGGTGACATTGTACGATCCGCCCCGGCCGGACGCCCGGCAACTCATCGCCGAACTCCGGGATCTTGGCGTGCCGGTGAAAATGCTCACCGGCGACGCCCTGGCCGTCGCAAGCGAAATTGCCCGCGACGTTGGGTTGTCCAATATTCGGCGCGTCGCGGATCTGAAGGCCGCAGGCGCTCAAGCCGGCAATGAGGCGGTCGACCTGCTTGCGGGCGCCGGCGGTTTCGCGGAGATCTTTCCGGAGGACAAATATGTTGTGGTGAAACACCTGCAGGCGGCCGGGCACGTGACCGGAATGACCGGTGACGGCGTCAATGACGCGCCCGCGCTGCGCCAGGCCGAAGTGGGAATCGCCGTCAGCACGGCGACCGATGTCGCCAAGGGTGCCGCGAGTGTTGTCCTGACCGAGCCGGGCCTGACGAACATCGTGGCCCTGGTTGAGCAGGGGCGGACGATCTACCAGCGCATCCTGACCTACATCATCAACAAGATCAGCCGGACGATCCTGAAGACGGCCTTCGTGGCCATCGCGTTCATGGTGACCGGCAGGTTCGTCATGTCCTCGTTTGCGATGTTGCTGCTGGTTTTTGTCACCGACGTCGCCAAGATTTCCCTTGCAACCGACCGCGTTCGTCCGTCCAGAAAGCCGGAGACGTGGAACATCGGTCCGCTCATCACAGTTTCGGTGGTGCTGGGCGCCTTGATGGTCGCGGAGTCGCTTCTCGCCTTGTGGATTGGCTGGTCACGTTGCGGATTGGCGGCCGACCCCGCCGCGCTTTACACCTTCAGTTTCCTG